>ERZ773162.1392-NODE-1392-length-19520-cov-15.868122_pt1 | contig 19520 bp, 9 predicted proteins | sample MGYA00511113_ERZ773162 | MGnify/ENA primary metagenome ERZ773162 (study PRJEB29015, sample SAMEA2737807) | human gut metagenome | biome: human gut; feature: human-associated habitat; material: faeces | place: China | collected 2012 ... | reverse complement strand
CAAAGAACTGTCTCCTTGCGCATCGGGATGTCGTATTTGTGAATCAGTTTTTGCAGATGGTCGGGGTCTGCCATGTCTTGTGCTCTGACATGCAGGGCAGAAGCCGCCATTTGGTCGCCTGCCACGAAAACGAAGCCCATACCGTCGGCGTTGGTGATGGAAATCCAGCGTACCTCTTCATGGTTACCCATCTCCTGAGGCTTTACATAGTTCACCCATTGGTCGGATACTGTACTTTCGTATACGCCTATTGGGGTGGCATCCTTGCGGTCTACGTAGTTTTCCCATGGGCCACGTCCATACCAACGCATACGCTCGAAGCCTTCGGGCAGTTCCATTCGATAGCCCACACGCGGAATGATTTCGCTGTCGGATACCGGGATGATGACACTGTTCACCATGATGGAACCATCGGCATTTACGGTGTATTCTATTTCTGTGCGATACTCAAAACCGAGTTTACCTTTGTGGCAGTTCCGGATGTGCAGGGTTATTCTGTCCTCTTCTTGGTGGGTTTCCCATTTGCCGGTTTCCGCTTGCAGCTGGTAAAGGCCTTTGCGTTGCCAATCGCCACTTACCTGTTTATCGTTGTCGGTGGGAGCACGGAAGAGGTTCAGTTCGAGTCCTTTACTTATCAGGGGGATATTATTCAATGTATATGCCGATAAAGTTCCTTCTTCCTTGGAGAAGACAGCTTCAAAACGTTCACCTTTCACCACCAATGCGTCGGCAGTTTCGTTTAGATTGATGTTTCCTTTTTCGGGTACGAATATAGGTTTCTCGCTGCTTGATAGCTTGAATTGTTCGGTGGCTACCTCGTAGTCGGCTTTTGCCCATTCGGTATCTCTTTTTTGGCAGAAACTGAAATTGATAAAGTATTCTGCTCCGGGTACCTTCGTTGCGGGTATGTCTGGCAGGGTGATGACTTTGCTTGCCTGTGCTTCCAGCTTCAAATCTTCCAGATTGCCTGAGCAGACGGTCCTTCCATCTTCCGTTATTTCGTATCTCCCGTAGAGGTCTTCCATATTGGCATGGAATCGCTTGTTGCTGATTCTATATTTGCCATTCCCTAATGCTTCTATGCGGATGGGTTGATGTATCTTCTTCATTTCATAGGATTTGGCAGATAATGTACGGTCGGAGAAGATGACGCCGTTGGTACAGAAGTTACCGTCGTTGGGCTTGTCACCAAAGTCACCGCCTACGGCCATGTAGAAGCCTTTGCCGTCGGGAGTGGGCATACGCAGGCTTTGGTCCACCCAATCCCAGATGAAACCTCCGATGAGTGCCGGATAGCGTTCGTAGGTTTCCCAGTATTCCTTGAAGTTTCCTATGGAATTTCCCATGGCATGGGCATACTCGCATACTACGTGAGGTTTCACGATCTCGCCCTTTTGTATTTTCTCCAATCGTTCACGGCCTACGTTTTCCAGCCAGTCCACACTTGGGTACATGCAACTGGTCACGTCGCAGAAGGAACTGTTTCCCTCGTAGTGGGTGGGGCGGGTAGTATCCAAACGTTTGATGGCCTTTTCAGCAGTGGAGAAGTTGTTTCCGTTTCCCGATTCGTTGCCCATGGACCACATTACGATGGAAGCGTGGTTACGGAAACGTTTCACTTGGTTCTCGTTGCGCTCGGTGAATGATTTTTCCCACTGTGGCTCGTGTGAGAGACGCATTTCGCCGTGGCACTCTACATTGGCTTCTGCCAATACATAGATGCCATAGCGGTCGCATAGGTCGTAAAAGTAAGGGTTGTTGGGGTAATGGGAGGTACGGACAGCATTTACGTTCAGCGCTTTCATTAGTTGTACGTCCTTTTCCATCTCTTCTTTGGAGACGGTACGGCCATTCAATGGGCTGTGATCGTGGCGGTTGACACCTTTGAAAAGAGTGGGTTTGCCGTTAATCAGCAGTTGTCCGTTTTTGGCAAACTCTATTTCGCGGAAGCCTACCTTTACACTACGTAGGTCTGTCACTTTTCCTTTCTGTTTTAGGGTCAGGGTCAGGTTGTAGAGGCTGGGTGTTTCGGCTGTCCATTTCAGTGGGTTCTTCACATCGAATTCCAGATGGGTACTACCTATTTTTGTGGCGTGGATAGTGCGTGATAGCACTTCCTTTCCTTCTGTGTCGGAGAGCTTCACTATGAGTTCGGCAGAACTTTTCTTACCGGTGATTTCCACGTCCAAAAAAACTGTAGCATTACGATAATCTCCGTCCAAGTCGGTTCGGAAGAAGAAGTCCCTAATTTGCGTGCGTGGTGCTGACCATAGGAATACATCGCGGAAGATACCGCTGAACCGCCAGAAATCTTGACATTCAAGAAAACTTCCATCGGTGAAACGGTACACTTCAACTGCCAATGTGTTTTTTCCTTCTTGTAAATAGGGAGTCAGATTGAACTCGGCAGGTAAGTAGCTGTCTTCTGAATAGCCCACTTTTTTACCGTTCAACCAAAGATAGAAACCTGCTTCCACTCCATTGAAGCGAATAAATACATCTCTGCCCTTCCAAGATGTGGGCAAAGTGAATTCACGTCGGTAACTGCCTACGGGATTGGGCATGTTGGCAAAAGTATAGTCTGCCGGGCGAGGTTGGATGACGTTGGGTCATTGTACTCCTTTACTGTAATCACAGAAAGGGTAAATGGTATTACAATACAAAGGCTTGTCCCAGGGCTTATTATGGCGTACAGCCTCTATCTGCCATGTGGCGGGCACTTTGATGTTATCCCAGCCACTTACGTCGTAGTCGGGCTTGAAGAAATCCTTCGGCCGTTTTTCGGGATCGGCCACCCAATGGAATTTCCATGTACCGTTCAGAGTTTGATAATAGGGGGATTCCTCGATGCTCAGGCGTAGGGCTTGTCCTTCGTCGGCAAAGGGAATAGCGGTTTGGCATGCCGTTTCTTTGTTCACTCCCGAAATGTTCAGGTCATTCCATTCGGGTTGTTCGTGAGTTTGTGCTGTTGCGGTAGCAAGCAGCCCGGTGAATGCGATACTCAAAAAAGAGCTTCTTTTCATAAATACAGATGGTATAAGATGATTAAGTATTAGTGATTTCCTGTCCTTCCTTCACGTTCTTCTTTTGCTGTTCGCAGTATTGACGGGGTGGCATTCCGTAACGTTGTGAAAAAGCTTTATAGAAAGTGCTTCGGTTGGTGAATCCCGTGCGGTCCATCAGCTCTTCGATGGTGAAGTTGCTGGAGACTAACAAGCGTTCCGCCGTGGAGAGGCGGTATTCTTTGATGATGTCGGCAGGCGATTTGTCAGTAAGTGGTTTCAGTTTGCGGTAGAACTGCCGGCTGCTGTAGCCCATTTCCTTACTCAAAAGTTCTACTTGCAGGTCTGGATTGGCTAAGTTCTTTTCAATGACTTCTGTCATTTTCTCTAAGAATTCTTGTTCTTCTTTGTGCAAGCAGCTTCCTTCTTTCCAGGTAAAGGTGCTGAGTGCCGAACTATAATATTCCTTCAGGTTTTCTTCGCGGCGGATGAGATGATAGACCATCTTTTCCAAATATTTCACATTGAAAGGCTTGGTGACATAGGCATCCGCCCCCGATTCCAGTCCTTTTACTTGGTCGTCTTCGTGATGCAGTGCTGAGAGCAGGATTAGGGGAATATGGCTCCACAGCTTGTGTTGCTTGATGGTGGAGGTGAAGGATAACCCATCTATATCGGGCATCATCACGTCTGAGATGATGAGATCTGGCTGTCGTTGCTCCAGGCTGTCTAATGCCTTTTGGGCATTATTGAAAGAGAGTACGTTGTATTTCTCTGTGAATATTTCGGATACGAACCACAGCATGGAAGGGTCATCATCTATCACCATGACCGTCTGCTTGTTTGCGTCGAATTCTTGGGTGTATTTTTCGGGCAATTCTTGCACTTCTTCGGTGGGAATGCTTGGAGAAGCCGCTTCGTATGCAGTTTGCGGTACTTCTTGTCCGTTTGGGGGGAGCGAGGGAAGGCTTACAGTGAAGGTGGTCAGTTCGCCCGGTGTGCTTTCGATGTTTATGTCTCCTTCCAACAGGGTCACCATGTTTTTGCAGATGGCCAACCCCAGTCCGTTTCTTGAGTTTTTGCCGTTCATCTCCACGGAGTCGAGAATCTTATAGCGGTCGAATATCTTTCCGAGATTTTCCGGTGTGATGCCTTTGCCGGTATTGGCTATCTTCAAAATAAGACGTTCGTTTTTCGTGTACAATGTTACGCTGATGTTCCCCTTGTCGGGTGTGTACTTGAAAGCGTTGGATATGAGGTTTCCGGCTATTTTGTTGAAGCAGCTCAGGTCGGTGTTCCATGTCAGTTCGGGGGCTATGTCAAGGCAGTAGTTCATTTCTCTGTTTTCCGCCATGTCACCGAAGGATTCGGCGATGTCCCTTAACTTTTCGGAAACAGGTTGCGGCTGTATGGAGAGCATTTTGTTTTCCGTTTCCACTCTTCTGAACTCCAGCAATTCCACAATGAGACCATTCAGCTTTTCCACATTTTGCTGAATCATCTTGGCGTAGCGGTGCGTGTAGATATCTGTCTCCTTGTGGGTGAGTATCTTCTCGCACGGTCCCTGAATCAGGGTGAGGGGGGTGCAAAACTCGTGGGTGATGTTGGTGAAGAAGCGTAGTTTTGATTCATAGACTTCCTCTTTTTTCTGTCGTTCCATTTTCTTCATCATGTGCTGCCGCTTCAGGCGGTAGGTATAGAATGCATAGGCGACTATGCCTGTACATAATAGTAACCCTAACAAAAAGTAGCCCACATAGGCCCAGGTACTGAGATACCAGGGAGGAGCGATGTAAATGGTGAAGGCTTGCGGATGGCTTTCTTTACCGTTGATGTTGTTGCGGTATTTCACAAACAGAGTATATTCTCCGGGGGAAAGGTTGGAGAAGATGGCATTGGGTGAAACTCCGTTTTCTATCCATTGGTCGCTTGCTTCCTTTAGTTTATAGGAGTAGAAATAGTCGTTTCCGTTAATGTAGTCTGTTATCCGGAAGTTGAGCTGGAAGAAGTTGTGTTTGTAGTCCAGTTGTAGCACGGGCTTCCCGTTTTTGTAATGTAAAAAGTCATGCAGGTTGTATTCCTTACCGAAGATGGAAAGTCCTTTCAGGCTGATTTCGGGCATATAGTCCGTGGTGATGTAAGAATCGGGCTTCACGGTGACGAAGCCGTTTACACCTCCAAAGAAAAGGATTCCCGTAGCATTGTCTTTGTAGAAGGCTCCATCACTAAATTCGGTCACGGCCAGTCCGTTTCCGTTGTTGTAGGTCTGCTTGGTCTGTTCTTGGGGATTGAGTCTCATTAATCCTTGATTGGTACTCACCCAGAGATTGCCTCGGTTGTCCTCCAAGATACCATGTACGGTGCTGTTGGTGTAGAGCTTTGCACTGATGCTGTCTGGGTTTCCGTCTTCGTTTGAGTAGAAGCGGAGAAGCCCTGATCCAGTGCCCAGCCAGTAGCCTTGCTCGTTTTTGTGTATGGCGAACACATCGTTGGCGGTTTGGCTGTTTACCAAGTTGTTGAAGCGGAACTGTGCCATTTCTCCAGTACGTACATCAATGCGGTAGGCTCCGAGCCCTCTGTTCCCGAACCACAGCGTAGAGCTGCTTTCACGGTAGGAGGTGAAAAAATAGTTTGATGCCATATGTCCGTTACTCACCAAAGTCCGTGTAGCATGCTTCACAATAGGATCTTTTCTCTGATTTTCTAGTGTCACCTTTACGATTCCTTCGCCCACGGTGGAAATCCAAAGTGTACTGTCATTGGTTTGATCAATGGAGTGCACATATTTCACTTTGGTTCCATTGGCTTGTACCGCCAGTTCTTTCAATTGGTGGGTAGAGTAGGAATAATAATTGATTCCGTTTTCCGTACCTATCCAAAGTCGGTCTTTTCCACCGGGTGCAAAACAGTAGACGGAGTTGTCGGTCAATGTGCTGTTACCGGTGATGAGACGATCATGTTTTTCGGGTGTATTGTTGACAAGATAATTCGGTATACGCAATATGCCACTGCCTTTGGTTCCTATCCATAAGGTTTGCTGTGGGTCGAGGTAAAGGCTGCGTACCGGGTTGTTCACCTGATATGCGGGAGTGTTGAGCAGGGTGTTGGTCATGGTGAATGTGTCATTGTAAAGCATGTATAACCCTTCTCCGTCGGTAGCTACCCATACGATATCTTGAAATTTGTCTTTCATCAGACAGAAGATGCCCGACTGTATTTCAGTGTATTCTATACGGTATTTAATCTTTTGGTTTGCTTCATATTTCAGTACTATCAAGCCGCTGCTTTTGAAACCGATACAGAAGTCATTTTCTCGTTTGATGATGGAAGATACTTCACCTCGTTTTTCTATTTCGTCTTTCAGGTCGGCAATGTAGTAACACTGTCGGTTGCTGAAACTATATTCGTAGAGGGCATAGGTTTCATCAATGAAGTAGGCTGAATCTTCTCCGATGAAGGCATGCTTCAAGCCGTGATGTCCAAATGGCTTTTCCGGAATCAGTGTCACGCTTTTTCCCGTGTGGTTCAGACGATAGCAACGAGTGTTGTTTCCAGTTGCGAATATCCAAAGCAGGTTGTTGGAATCAATGGTCATGGACAGTACTTTATTAAAATCCATGGAAGAGATGTTTAACTGGAGAAATTTCTGGTTCTCTTGTTGGTAGTGATACAGATTTCCGTCATCTTTCAGCACTAACATGCACTTGTTGTTGCTTCGTGCCAAGAAGATGTTGTCCTTGAATTCGGTAAAGGTCCGGCAGGTCTGTCGGTATGTATCCAATCTGTCTAACCCGTAGTTGGTTTGTAACCACAGTATGCCTGGCTCTGATTCTACGATCTGGCTGATAATGTTGCCTGACAATAGGTTGCGTGACACATCAACGGGCGTATATAGGTGGATATTGTTGCCGTCAAACACGTTCAGTCCGTCGCATGTTCCTATCCATAGTACACCTTGGCTATCTTGGTAAAGGGATTGGATGGCACTATTGGAAAGACCGTTTTTATTGGAGAATTGCCGTAGGCTGTAAGCGTACACAAAATCCGGAAAACAGCATAAGAGGCTGATAAGCAATAAAATCGTATGGCCTTTCCAGTATATGTCTTTCATGTGGCTTGTTGTATTGATTTTAAGTTGCAAAGATATATTTTAAGGTGGAAACAGTCAATATTTGCAATATATTTCTTTAGTTGTAGGCTTACAGTTTGCTTTGTATCTGCTCCGTATCCTTAGAAATGTATTTGTACGGAGCAGATAGGTATGGATATGATTAGCGAATGACCGCAGCGAATCCACCGTTGCGTGCCAAACGGACTGTGATATGGTCGCCTTTCTTCAAGGATTGTTCTTGCTTGCGGTAGTCCATGGCTTGGTGGTCAGCGTTGATGCCGTCTTCAAAAGAGGTCATGAGATAATTTTTTCCTTCTTGCAGGAAATCAAGGGAGATGTTAAAGACCCGTTCACGTTCGCGGTTGTTGGTCATGCCTCCTATATACCATTGTTCTCCTTTGCGTTTGGCCACGATGGCATATTCTCCTGCTTTGGCTTCGAGAGCGATGGTTTCGTCCCATGTTTGGGGTACTTGGGTGATGAAACGTGTACACTCGTCGTTGCGATAATAGAGGGTAGGATTGTCTGCCATCATCTGCAGGCCGGTTTCAAAAAGAACAAAGAGTGCCATCTGATAGGCACGTGTGCCGATGCTGGCGGAATTGGGACGTTCGGAATGGTAGACTTCAGGCTGCATGCTAAGCATGGCGCCGGGAGTATAGTCCATGGCTCCTACTGCGTTGCGTATGAAGGGGAAATAGACACTGTTGTCGGGACGGCATCCGCCCATTTGCTCCATACCTCTTACGCCTTCGTAGGAGAGTACGTTTGGGTATTTGTATTCTAATCCGGCAGGTTTGAAAGCACCGTGAAAGTCAACGAAGAGATGGTGTTTGGCGGCTTCATGTGCTACGCGTTCATAGAAGTTTACCATCCATTGGTCGCTACGATCCATGAAATCTATCTTTACGCCTTTCACACCCCACTTTTCGAAAGTTTCGAATAGGTCAAAGTGGTTTTCTACCGTAAGCCAAGTGAGCCATAACACAATGCCTACGTTTTTTTCTTTGCCGTAGCGGATGAGTTCGTGTATGTCTACCGAGGGATTGGGTTTATAGGGGTTGCGGGTGTTCATGGCCCAGCCTTCGTCCATTACTATATATTCTACGCCGTAGTGGGATGCGAAGTCGATGAAGTATTTGTAGGTGTCAAGGTTGCAACCTGCTTTGAAGTCCACGTCGGGGCCGTAGGGTGTGGCTCCGTTCCACCATTCCCAGCTGGCTAGTCCTGGTTTAATCCAAGAGGTGTTTTCTATGACATTCTTTTCAGCGAGGCGATAGGATAGAGTGTTTTCTATAAGTTTGCGGTCATCGTCGGTAATGACGAAGTAACGCCATGGATAACTGCGCTTGCCTGCGGTACGGGCTATGCAGTTGGCTTCTTTCAGAATCTTGAGACTGCGGTCACCGTCTTCTCCGAATTCAAGAGGCAGACGGGGGAAGACGGCGGTAATGCCGCCTTGTCCATCGTTTTTCAGAAACATGGCGGGATAGTCTGTCAGATTGGTTTCACTCATGAGGATTTTGTCACCTTTGGGTGTGCTGGCTAAAAGGGGAAGCAGAGCCATGCGATTGGAGTTTTTCCACTCGCTGCTTGTTTGGTGGCGATATTCTTCTTCATAGGAAGTCTTAAAGCCGTCAGGTTGCTGAAGATGTAGCAGGCAATCATCCACAAAGTTCAGGCGGAGGATTTCATTCATTATTTCTTGCTCGCCTTTCAGGTCAGTAAGGAAGCGGTAGGCGAATCCGTCATCAAAGGCACGGAACTCTACTGAATAGCCTCCTTTAAACTTCAGTAGCAATTGGTTGTAGCGGTTGGTTATAGTAGAGAATTTCAGGGGTACGATGGGAGTCAGTTCCTCGTTTACATTTTGGCGTACTACTTTGTTTAGTTTAGGATGGATGCCCAGCTGGTGGTTGGCAGTTTCCAGACCAATGACACAGTTGTCCATCAGTGTTTGATTTCCTTGGGTTACATCATATTGGATTTGATCGGTCAGCTCCACCGAGATGCGGATGTTTCCGCTGGGTGAGGCCAGTTGATGTACTTTCTGTCCGAAAGCGGTCAGTGAGAGGCAGAGAACTGCCGAGAGTAGGAATTGTTTTTTCATGTTCTTAGCTTTTGGATTTTTACAATATACAAAAGTAGTTTGTATTCTGTAGGAAATGTATGCTATTTATGACATAAATATATAAAATCATGCCACAGACGACTTTTTACATATCTATGTCGCGAATCTGTACAGTATGAGAGTGAAGGATGGGCTATTTTTGTTACCAACATTCCACATGTCAGAAAACTATTGTTGCCGGATGGAGGCTAAAGAGAGAAGGTGAAAGAGCGGTTTGCGGCTAGAGGAGGCAGCACATTTATAACAAAGAATGCGGTGGTTTATATCGAATTGACATTATCTTTTACGAAAAAACAATAATAACAAAACCATGAAAAAGAGACGAATACTGATGGGGAAGACCCATCTGATAGCGGGAGCCGTGATGTTGGCCGTTGCAGGAGGACAATTATCGGCTCAGACCGTTGCACCGAAGAAAGCAAAAGCGTACATGGTGGCAGATGCCCACTTGGACACGCAGTGGAACTGGGACATTCAGACTACTATTAAGGATTATGTTTGGAATACCTTGAATCAGAACCTTTTCCTTTTGAACCAGTACCCCGACTATATCTTTAATTTTGAAGGTGGAGTGAAATATGCTTGGATGAAGGAATATTATCCTCGTGAATATGAACTGATGAAGGCTTTTGTAAAGGCAGGTCGATGGCATGTGAGTGGGGCCAGTTGGGATGCTACCGACACTTTGGTGCCGTCTGTTGAATCGTTTATTCGCAACATTATGCTGGGGCAGGAGTTCTATCGTAAGGAGCTGGGGGTAGAAAGTACCGACATCTTCCTTCCCGATTGCTTCGGATTCGGTTGGACATTGCCTACTGTTGCTGCCCATTGTGGACTGATAGGTTTCTCTTCACAGAAGCTGGATTGGCGTAACAATCCTTTCTACGGTAAGAGCAAGCATCCCTTTACCATCGGACTGTGGAAAGGAGTGGATGGAGCGTCCGTCATGCTGGCTCACGGATATGATTACGGTCGTCGTTGGGATAATGAAGACCTTTCAGAAAATAAATATTTGATGGAACTCTCCAAATGCACTCCCCTGAATACCGTTTACCGCTACTATGGAACAGGTGATGTGGGCGGTTCACCTACCATCGCTTCTGTGGCTTCCGTGGAGAAAGGTATCAAGGGAGACGGTCCGTTGAAGATTATCAGTGCAGCCAGTGACCAGTTGTTCAAGGATTACCAGCCCTATGGCAGCCATCCCGAGCTCCCCGTATTTGACGGTGAATTGCTGATGGACGTTCATGGAACCGGCTGCTACACTTCACAGGCTGCTATGAAACTCTATAATCGTCAAAATGAACTTTTGGGTGATGCCGCTGAACGTGCTTCTGTGGCTGCTGCCCTTTTGGGGGTTGCCGAATATCCTGGCAAGAGCCTGACGGAGTCTTGGCAGCGCTTCATATTCCACCAATTCCACGATGATTTGACTGGTACCAGCATTCCCCGTGCCTATGAATTTTCTTGGAACGATGAACTTCTCTCTCTGAAACAGTTCTCCGGTATCCTGACTCATTCTGTGGGAAGTGTGGCAGGCAAGCTTGATACTCGTGTCAAGGGGATTCCCGTAGTGCTCTATAACGCTTCGGGCTTCAAGGCTACAGATGTGGTGACCATCGAAGTGGAGGCTTCTCGTTTTCCCAAAAGTGTGGCTGTATATAACGAACAAGGCAAGTTGGTGGTTTCTCAGTTGGTTTCATATACTGATGGAAAGGTCCGCTTGTTAGTAGAAGCCACTGTACCCGCCAATGGATACGCAGTTTACGATGTCCGCCTCTCCGGCGAAGGAAAAGAGATGCCTGCTGTTGAAGCTGCAAGTGTTGAAAATTCGTTCTACAAACTGACATTGAATGAGAACGGTGACATTACTTCACTGTTTGACAAGAGAAACAACAAGGAATTGGTAAAGGCTGGTAAGGCTATTCGTTTAGCCCTCTTCACTGAAAACAAGTCATTCGAATGGCCGGCATGGGAGATATTGAAAGAGACTGTGGACGCTACTCCTATCTCCATCACCGAGGATGTGAAAGTGACTCTTTGCGAAAACGGCGCATTACGTAAGACTCTCTGCGTGGAGAAACGTCACGATGATTCTTTTTTCCGCCAGTACATCCATTTGTATGAAGGTGTATTGGCCCACCGCATTGACTTTACTAACGAAGTGGACTGGCAGTCTACCAACGCTCTGTTGAAGGCTGAGTTTCCCCTCAATTTGAATAATGAGGTGGCCACTTACGACTTGGGCGTAGGCAGCGTGCAGAGAGGAAACAACATCTTGACCGCTTACGAAGTATATGCTCAATATTGGGCAGATTTAACGGACGCTAACGGTTCTTATGGCGTTTCCATCATGAACGACAGCAAATATGGCTGGGACAAGCCTGATAACAACACCCTGCGTCTCACTTTGCTGCACACTCCGAAGACAAAAAAGAACTATGCTTATCAAGATCGTCAGGACTTCGGTCACCATACCTTTACTTACAGCTTGGTAGGTCATGTGGGCGCTTTGGATGTAGTTCAAACCCGCGAGAATGCTGAACTGCTGAACCAGCGCATCAAGGCGTTCGTTGTTGGAAAGCATCGCGGCGAATTAGGTAAGAGCTATTCATTGGCTTTTTCCGATAACCGGAATGTACTTATTAAAGCCTTAAAGAAAGCCGAAAGTTCAGATGAATATGTGGTACGCGTGTATGAAGCCGCAGGCAAGCAGGCGCAGAAAGCCTCGATTGTCTTTGCCGACAACCTTGTGGCTGCTGTAGAAGCAGATGGTACGGAAAAGACCATCGGTAAGGCTACATTCAGTGGAAATCGCTTGGAAGTGTCAGTCAATCCAAACAGCATTAAGACCTACAAGGTACGTTTCGCTTCCAATAAAAAGGTGCAGACGGTGGCCGAACCATTGCCCCTTGTTTATGATAAGAAGTGCTTCAGTTGGAACGAGTTCAAGGCTGCTGCCAACTTTGAGTCTGGTTATTCTTATGCTGCTGAATTGATACCTGCCGAGATGAATGTGCATGGAGTGCCTTTCAAATTGGAGACACGTGAAGAGCTGAATGGTATGGCTTGCAAGGGCAATGTACTGAAACTGCCCGCCGACTGTACTTATAACAGACTCTATATCCTTGCTGCTGCCGCTTCTGATAAAGATGTGAAGGGGATATTCCGCGTAGGCAAGTATGTGCAGGAAGTCATTGTTCCTTCTTATACTGGCTTCATCGGTCAGTGGGGGCACACCGGACATACGGAAGGTTATCTGAAAGATGCTGAAGTTGCCTATGTGGGTACGCACCGCCATTCCGGTGAAGGCGATCAGCCGTATGAGTTCACTTACATGTTTAAGTTCGCAATAGACCTGCCAGAAAGGGCTACTGAGGTGGTATTGCCCGATAATAAGGATATTGTTATTTTTGCCGCCACTTTGACTGATGTTGCTGCTACTTCTGTTTGTCCCGCTTCCGAACTATTCCGTACGGCAAACAAGTGCAATCGCTATCAGACGGAAAGCTCCACAGAGAGAGTGAACATTCTGAAGCAGGACATGGTAATGGGCTATTCAAGCTATGTGAACGAGAAAGAGAAGCCGGCTTTCATGGTAGATGGCGACGAAAACACAAAGTGGTGTGCTATTGCTGAAATGCCCCACTACGTAGACTTTGATTTGGGCGGTGAAAGAAGCATTAATGGCTGGAAGTTACTGAACGCTGCCGGCGAAAACCATTCCTACGTCACTTCCTCCTGCTTTCTGCAAGGTAAGAGCGACAAGAATGGTGAATGGCGCACACTGGACTATGTTTCGGGTAATGGTAAGAATGTACTGAATCGCACGCTAAATAAGTCTGAAAGTGTTCGCTACCTGCGTCTTTTAGTGACACAGCCCATGCAATCGGCTTCTGGTAAAGATGTGCGCATTTATGAAATGGAAGTATACGAATAAACAGTTATTATATTCCCATTTTTCAGATCCTTGTGTCTGTCACCACAGACACAAGGATCTGATGATTCTCAGGTGTAAGTGCTTAATGTGAGTAAGTTAACAACTCTATTGAAGTAAATTTATTGGAAATAACAAATACCTTGAAAAATGAAAATTAGAATATTTGCTGTTGTATGTTTATTAGCTGCTAATCTCTTTACAATATCTGCTCAAAAGTGGTTTACGCCTGAGGCGGAGAAACAAGTGGATGCTCTTTTGAGCCAGGTAGTAGAAGGAAACTACAAGAATAATCGCTATCCTCTACTCCGTAAGCCCTTAATGGAACTTCCTTTAGGCAGTATCAAACCTAAAGGCTGGTTGCACGAAATGCTGGTTCGTCAGAAAAATGGCGCCAGTGGTCAGATGGATGTTCTTTACCCTTCGGTTATGGGCAAACGCAATGGTTGGTTAGGTGGTGATGGAGACCAGTGGGAACGCGGTCCATACTGGATAGACGGTCTACTTCCTTTGGCGTATATACTGGATGATGATGTCTTGAAAGCCAAAGTGCAACCTTGGATAGAATGGGCTTTGCAGAGCCAGCGTGAGGACGGATTCTTCGGTCCTGAAAAAGATTATCCGGGAGAGCCTGGACTGCAACGTGATAACTCGCAAGACTGGTGGCCGCGTATGGTCGTGCTGAAAATCCTACAGCAGTATTATTCGGCAACGAACGATAAGAGAGTCGTCGCTTTTATGACAAAATATTTCCGTTATCAACTGAATACCTTGCCGCAAAAACCTTTAGGACACTGGAGCAGTTGGGCAGAATTCCGTGCTTGTGACAATTTGCAAGCTGTATATTGGCTTTATAATCTTACGGGGGAGGATTTTTTGCTTGAATTGGGGCATTTGCTGCACCGGCAGAGTTTCAGTTTCATAGATATGGTAGATAGGGGAGACTTGCGCAGAACCTGCACTATACACTGTGTTAATTTGGCACAAGGCATCAAAGAACCGATTATTTATTATCTGCAAGATACCGACCGGAAATATATTGATGCTGTCAAGGAAGGCTTTCGAGATATTCGCCGGTTCCATGGACAGCCGCAAGGCATGTATGGAGGCGATGAGGCTTTGCATGGAAACAATCCTACACAAGGCTCGGAGTTGTGTTCGGCCGTAGAGTTGATGTACTCGCTGGAAAAAATGGTGGAGATTACAGGAGACATAGACTTTGCCGACCATTTGGAACGCATTGCTTTTAATGCTTTACCAGCCCAAATATCCGATGACTTTATGACTAAGCAATATTTCCAGCAACCGAATCAGGTGATGGTAACACGCCATCGTCGCAACTTCGACCAGGATCATGAAGGGACAGACCTTGCTTTTGGCACTCTGACTGGATACCCATGTTGTTTTTCGAATATGCACCAAGGTTGGCCAAAATTTACACAGCACTTATGGTATGCCACACCTGATAACGGCATTGCAGCCATTGTCTATTCTCCGTCGGAAGTAACAGCCAATGTGGGTGATAATGTACCGGTGGTTATCAGTGAAGATACTTACTATCCGATGGATCATCAGATAACTTTTACCATTAAAGAGGTGAGGAATAAGGTGAAACAAGTGAAATTTCCATTTCACCTGCGTGTTCCGAAGTGGTGCAAGCAAGCTGAAATACGGGTAAATGGAAAGATGGAGCAAACTGTCAAAGGTGGGAAAATAGCTATCGTAGACCGTATATGGAAGCGGAATGATAAGATTGAACTGTATCTGCCCATGGAGGTCTTTACTAGCACTTGGTATGAAAACGCAGTATCTATTGAAAGAGGTCCGTTGGTATATGCCCTGAAAATGGAAGAAAATTGGGAAAAGAAAGAGTTTAAGGATAGTTGGTATGGTTCTTATTATTATCAGGTGACTTCTTCGGATCCATGGAACTACGGATTGGTGGATTTTGACCGTAACAGAATGAACGAGGTGGCCCAAGTAAGTATCAATAGCCAAAAACAGCAATTGGACTTTCCTTGGAATCAGGAAAATGCACCGGTTGAAATAAAGATGAAGGCTCGTCTTATCCCTACTTGGACAGTATATAATGAAATGGCAGGGCCCCAGCCTTTCTCTTTCTGTGGCAGTGCCGAAGGAGGAGAGCAAGAAATCACGCTGATACCCTACGGTTGTACAACCCTGCGTATTTCAGAATTTCCAGTTGTTGGGAAATGATGTTTCCGAAGTATGGGGAAAACGGTGTGTCTGTTTTGTGACAAACTTGTTTTAGAATTCTGCCATGTCCGGAATGTGGACGGTTATGTCACGGATTTATAGTTGGCTTTTAACCTTACTGTCTATTTTTGCAATCGTTTTTAATAGGGTTTATATATTATATAAAAGAAGACTCCTGCAACGGAGTGAAAAACAAGTCGAACAATTTAATGCCGTAGAAAAAAGATGAAAAATTCCAAGAAAGCACTCCTCTGCCTATTGGCATGCGCCTTGGCAGTAACCGGATGCAAGACACAGAAAGAACCGGCTGTGGCAGACAACGCAATGCTGGTCAGATCTACACAAACACTTGATTCCTTATATGCTCACTATTCCGCACCGGGCACTTGTCTGTTGCGTGAGAATTATCCTTCGGACGTGGAAGGCTATACCGCTACTTATCTGGCTTCCGAGGAACAGAAGAACCGTCCCAATCTTTACTCTTATTTGTGGCCTTATTCCGGTACCTTCTCCGCAGTGAATGCGTTGATGGAGGCCACTAAAGATAACAAGAAAGATTTCGGGAACTATCAGAAGTTGCTTGATGAGAAAGTGCTTCCGGGACTTGCTGAATATTTCGATACTCGTCGTATGCCCAAAGCGTATGCTTCTTACATCAAGGACGCTCCGTTGTCCGACCGCTTTTACGATGACAACGTGTGGCTCGGCATTGACTTCACAGACGTCTATCTGATGACTAGCCAAGAGAACTATCTGCAGAGCGCCAAGCTTATCTGGAAGTTTATAGAAAGCGGTATGGACGATTGTTTGGGAGGAGGTATCTATTGGTGCGAACAGAAGAAGGAATCAAAGAACACTTGTTCCAACGCCCCTGGTTCCGTCTTTGCCCTGAAACTTTTCAAGGCTACGCAAGACAGCTCCTATTTTGAGAAAGGGAAGAGTTTGTACGAGTGGACTAAAGCAACATTGCAGGACACAACAGACTGCCTTTACTTCGACAACATGCGTTTGGACGGTGAGATAGGACGTGCCAAATTTGCCTATAACAGCGGTCAGATGATGCAGTCGGCTGCTTTGCTCTATCAGCTTACCGGTAATGGGCAGTATCTGAAGGATGCGCAAGCGATTGCTGCTGCTTGTCATAATTATTTCTTCATGGAATTCACCCCCGGACAGGGAGAACCGTTCCATATGCTGAAGAAGGGTGATGTGTGGTTCACCGCCGTTATGTTGCGTGGTTTTATGGAACTCTATCAGGTGGACGGTAACAAGGTTTATCTTGATTCCTTTGCCCGCAGTCTGGACTATGCTTGGACGCATGCCCGTGAAGATAACGGCCTTTTCAATACTGATTTCACCGGCAAGAGCCGCGACAATCGTAAATGGCTGCTGACACAAGCCGCCATGGTAGAGATGTACGCGCGTTTGGCCGTGTTCGCTAATCAGTCTTTATAATTAAAACGAATCAGACCAAATGAAAAAGAGAAACATTACCTTGTGCGCTGTTGCCATGCTCTGTATGCAAGGCTATGCTAAGGCAGACACTTTTATCCTGAAAGGTGACAACACTTGTGTGGAGAACTATGCTCAGATGACTGCTGCTTACAAGAGCAATCGTCCAAAAATGAAGAAACGCCTTTTCACCTCAAAAGCGGTGGAAGCTGAGATTGTTCGCGTGAAGAAACTGCTTACCAATCCTAAGTTGGCGTGGATGTTTGAGAATTGCTTTCCTAATACGCTTGACACTACTGTACACTTTCGCATGCTGGACGGTAAACCCGATACTTTTGTTTATACCGGTGACATCCATGCTATGTGGCTGCGTGACTCCGGTGCGCAGGTGTGGCCATATGTGCAGTTAGCCAACAATGATGCGCAATTGAAAGAGATGCTCGAAGGTGTCATTCGCCGTCAGTTCCTTTGCATCAACATTGATCCGTACGCCAATGCTTTCAACGACGGACCTACGGGTGGCAACTGGATGACTGACTTGACAGATATGAAGCCCGAACTGCACGAGCGCAAATGGGAGATAGACTCTCTTTGTTACCCGCTTCGTCTGGCTTACCAGTATTGGAAAGTAACTGGTGACAGCAGTATCTTCGACGGTGAATGGATGAAGGCAATTACTGCTATCCTGAAGACTTTCAAGGAACAGCAGCGTAAGGACGGTGTAGGCCCTTACCGTTTCCAACGTAAGACGGAACGTGCTCTGGATACGCTGAATAACGACGGCTTGGGTGCTCCGGTCAACCCGGTGGGACTGATTGTTTCCGCTTTCCGCCCATCGGACGATGCCACTACGCTTCAGTACCTGGTCCCTTCCAACTTTTTCGCTGTCTCTTCTCTGAGAAAGGCTGCTGAAATTCTGACGGAAGTAAACAAGGAAACATCCTTGGCCAAAGAATGCACCGATTTGGCAGCCGAAGTGGAGGCAGCCCTGAAGAAATATGCCACTTACAATCATCCTGAGTTTGGGACAATCTATGCATTTGAAGTAGATGGATTCGGCAATCATCTGTTAATGGACGATGCCAATGTACCCAGCCTTCTTGCTATGCCTTATTTGGGTGATGTGGACGTAAACGATCCTATCTATCAGAATACACGCCGCTTTGTGTGGAGTGGCAGCAACCCTTACTTTTTTAAAGGTAAAGCCGGTGAAGGTATCGGAGGTCCGCACATTGGTTATGATATGGTATGGCCTATGAGTATCATGATGAAGGCATTCACCAGCCAGAATGATGAGGAGATAAAGATTTGTATCAAAATGCTGATGGATACGGATGCCGGTACGGGATTCATGCACGAGTCTTTCCACAAGGATGACCCCACTAACTTTACCCGTGCATGGTTTGCTTGGCAGAATACGCTGTTTGGAGAATTGATTTTGAAATTAGTGAACGAGGGTAAAGTGGATTTGCTGAACAGCTTGTAAAAACAGGAATTATTTAAAATCAATAAAGTGCGCTGGAAGGAGGATTAGGATACAAATTGCATGAATTGGTTGTTCGTTGGTATTATTTGTGTTCTTTTCCTTTTTTTATCGTGATTTATTATAATGTTTAATCTTAAAGAATATGAAAAAGAATCGAGTGTACACAGTAAATTCATTGCTGGCTCGGATAGGTGGGAACTATAAGTTCTGGCTTATTGCCTTGCCTGCTGTGACTATGCTGGCGCAGGCTCCTGCGGTTTATGCACATGCGGAGACTATTACTGTGGTGCAGCAAAACAATGCCACGGTGAGAGGTTCCGTTAAGGATGCCACAGGTGAAAGCCTGATTGGAGTGAGTGTTACTGTTAAGGGTAAAGAAGGTGTGGGTACCATTACAGATGTGGATGGAAACTATTCCATTGTTTGTAGTGCCCAAGATGTTCTCGTCTTTTCCTATGTGGGATATGCCACTCAGGAAATTGCTGTGAAAAATCAAAAACAATTGAATGTTGTCTTAAAGGAGGATACCAAGGTGCTGGATGAAGTTATTGTTATCGGTTCAGATACTACTCGCCTGAAATGGGGATATATATTTCTTCTGACCCGATTGGGCTGGCGGGCGGATTTAATACATACGCTTATGTGAAAGATACTAATACTTGGGTTGATGTTTTAGGTCTAAGTGGAGAGCTTGTATATCAACTTATCAGAGATAATAAGGTAGTTTATTATGGTATTACAAGCAGAACTGCCTTAGAACGTATGGCAGAACACGGCAAAACAAAAGTGTTCGACAATATGGAAATATTGGCTGACGGACTTACACACGACCAAGCTCGCTCTATTGAAGGGGCTTTGATAAGACAACGTTTGAAGGAAAGAGCTGACGATTGGTCAGACTTTGATTCGATTAAAGCCAGATTAGATAAATCAGGATTAGATAATAGAAACAGAGGTCGAATAAAAGAACGCTGGACATCGGAAAATCCGTTAGACGATTTACGAGATAAAATATACAAAAAACCAAAGAAAGTAAAAGTAGGCTGTAAATCTTAAAACAAATAAAAAATGAAAATATTTAGCACAGCACCCGATGGAAATGAAATGGCTGATATGGCAAATGCACGCTACTTTAATTTGGCTATAAAACAAATTGAAGAAAATGCAGAATGGTTAAAAACAGC
>ERZ773162.1389-NODE-1389-length-19565-cov-4.057509_pt1 | contig 19565 bp, 16 predicted proteins | sample MGYA00511113_ERZ773162 | MGnify/ENA primary metagenome ERZ773162 (study PRJEB29015, sample SAMEA2737807) | human gut metagenome | biome: human gut; feature: human-associated habitat; material: faeces | place: China | collected 2012 ... | reverse complement strand
CACTCGATCCTGCAGCGCATCGAGGGGAAATTTAATCAGGCTGACTGCAGATTTGCCATTCTGCCGACCATTCAGACTGCCGTTTCGAGCGAACGATTGAATGAGGTCGCAGCCGTGCTGCGAAAGGAGGAGAACGCCGATGAAGAAACTGAAGAAGATTCTGCTGATTAACTGGCTGTATTTCAGCAAGGAGGTCATCGAGGTCGGTGACGTGAACTTCCTGACCGGCAAAAACGGCGCCGGCAAGTCCACGGTAATTGATGCGCTGCAGATCGTTCTGCTTGGTGAGACCAATGCGCGCAACTTCAATCTGGCGGCCAATGAGCGCTCACAGCGCACGCTGGACGGCTATCTGCGTGCCGATATGGACGAGAATAACCCGTATTCCCGCAGAGGCAAGGACTTTTCGACCTATATTGTCTGTGAATTTGAGGACGATGTGGAGCACAATAGTTTCGTGTGCGGCGTGATGTTCGATTGCCGCAGTGACGGCAGCAAGCACGATCATTTCTTTATCTATGTCGGAAAACTGCCGGAAAACTGCTTTATCGAGGACGGCGAGGCGATGGATATTCACGACCTGCGCAAATTCCTCAAGCAGAATTTCTCCCGCGCCGAGGTGTACGATACCCAGTGGGAGTACCGCCGCAATATGCTCTCGCGGTGGAACGTGCACAACGAGCAGGTGCTCCGCATGATGAAAAAGGCGGTGTCGTTCCGCCCAATCGTGGATATTCAGCAGTTTATCACCGAAAATATCTGCGATATTCCGGATAAGCCGGATATCGAAGCCATGCAGCAGAACATCCGCAACTACAAGCGGCACGAGCAGCTGGCGCAGCAGCAGGAGGAAAAGCTGACCGCGCTGCAGGAGATCAGCACTCTGTACCGCGAAATGACGCGCTCGGTGGACCGCTGGCGCGTGCAGTCCTTCCTTGTGCAGTGGGCGCAGAAGGAGGACATGCAGGCGCGGATCGACAGCCGCGAGCAGGAAAAGCGAAACTGTCTGTCCGAGCTGACCGCGGCGGACACCGCGATTGAGGATTTGGCCGGGCAGGTGCAGGCGAAGGAGGAACGCCGCCGTCAGCTGGATCGCGATTATGCACAGAGCGACACCTATCAGGAGCGCGAGCGGCTGGGCAACCAGAAGCAGTCGCTGCTGACCGAGCAGAGTAAGCTGGTGCAGGAGATGGAGCGCGACGCACTTGAGATCAAGCGGGAGGCGCTGCGGCTGACGCACCTGTGCGAGACCGCGCTTGCATGGGACGCCGAGGAGGTGCTCATTCCGGTGCAGCAGGCGGCAGAGCAGGTGCAGCGTACCTACGCACGGCTGTCGAGCGGCGAATGCGCAATCTTCTCGCAGGAGCAGACCGTATTCGAGGACGCCCGGCAGGCGGCAGCGGCCCTGTCGGACGCGCTGGCGAAGGCGGCACATCAGCTTGGCGATAAGGTTGCAGAGCTGCAGCAGCAGCTGACCGAAAAGCAGACTGCGCTTGCCAATCTGCGCAGGAATATCAAGGATTATCCGCGTGGACTGCTGCTGTTCCGTGCCAAGCTGGCGGAGGAACTGGAGCAGCAGGCGGGAACGCTGGTTGCGGTAGATATTCTCGCGGATGTGCTGGAAATTGAAGATGAGCGCTGGCGCGGTGCCGTGGAAGGCTATCTCAACAACCAGAAGTTTTATTTTCTGGTTGAACCGGCATATTACGAGCAGGCTTTGCGTATTTACAACAAACTTAAGTGGGAAAAGAGCCTGAACGCCTACGGTCTGGTCGATATCGGCACACTGCGCGAGCGTGAGCATATTGACCCGCAGAGCGGCAGTCTTGCGGAAAAGGTGGAGACTGGGAACGCACTTGCGCGAACCTACATGGATTATCTGCTCGGACGCGTGATGTGCTGTGACACGGTTGAGCAGCTGCGCGGGCATCGAACCGCTATCACAGATGAGGGCATGCTGTATCAGGGCTATGTGGCGCGTGCGCTTCGCAGAGACCGTATGGAGGATGCGTTCATCGGCCGTCATGCGGTCACGCTGCGTATCTCTCGTCTGGAAGAGGAAGCTGCCGGTCTGCAGGAGAATATTTCGCACAGGAAACCCATTTGGCAGGCAGTTTCTCAGCAGAAAACGCCCATGCTGACGCCATATTATGTGCGAAATATCGTACCGCAGCGGCAGGCGGATTTTCTGTACCGCGCGGAACTGGAGGAGGAGATCAACGCGATCGACGAGCAGGTTTCCCATCTCGACCTGCTGTGGCTGGATCAGCAGAAGCAGCTGATCGCCGAGATCAGCGACGAGATTGCGGCGCTGAGTCGTCAGCGTGAGGTGCAGATCGCACACAAGGCCAAGCTGGAGGAGCGTATTCGTCAGCTGGACGAGGAAATTCTGCCCGAGCAGTACCGCAGCCGCACCGAAATGGAGCGCAGGCTGGCGGAAACCTTCTCGGAGACCTACCGCGACGATATCGGTCTGCCGCGCTACCGGCAGGAGCTGGAGCGTCTGCACCGGCCGGATATCGTGTACCGCAATTTCAGCAGCCACCATGCACAGGTTGTCAACGAGATGGAGAACGCCCGCGCGGCACTCCTGCGGGCGCGCCGAGAATATGTCGAGCGGTTTGGGCCGTGCTCGTTCCGCGTGGAGGCAGACGACAATGCGGAGTTCGATGCGGAACGCCGTGTGCTCGAGGAAAGCGAGCTGCCGCAGTACCGCACCAAAATCCGTGCCGCACGCGAGAGTGCGATGGAGCAGTTCCAGAACGACTTCCTGTCCAGGCTGAAAAGCAGCATCGAGCAGGTGCAGGATCAGGTCAAGAACCTCAATCGGGCACTGCGGCAGGCGCAGTTCGGCACGGACAGCTACCAGTTCCGCGTGGACCGCAATCCGGATTACGCCGAATATTACGACATGATTATGGCGCCGGAGCTGATGGAAGGCGATATTACGCTGTTTTCCGCACAGTTTCAGGAGAAATACGGTCCGCTGATCGACAAGCTGTTCAGCCAGATCACCATGGCAGACGATACCCAGCTCAACGCCCGCAAGCAGAGCGAGCTGCAGGAGAACATCGAGCGGTACACCGACTTCCGCACCTATCTGAAGTTCGATCTGGAGACCACCGATCAGAACGGCTCCAAGCAGCTGCTGTCGCAGACGCTCAACACCAAGTCGGGCGGCGAGACGCAGACGCCGTTCTATATCGCAGTTCTGGCGTCGTTCGCGCAGCTGTACCGCGTGAGCGATACGTCCAGCTTTGGCAACACCGTGCGTCTGGTCGTGTTCGATGAGGCATTCAACAAGATGGACAGCGAACGCATCATCGAAAGCGTGCGTCTGCTGCGCAAAATGGGTCTGCAGGCGATCATCTGCACCCCGCCGGATAAGGTTTCGGATATCATGCCGATCGCTGACCGCACGCTGCTGGTCGATAAGCATAAGTATCGGATGCACATTCTGCCGTTCAGCAAGGAGAATGCACAGTAAAGAAAAATCCCGCTTTCTCGCGTGAGAAGGCGGGATTTTGTGTTATTTCGGACAGGCTGGCGTATTCTAAATTGTACGCTGCGGGCAGAATATCTTACAATTCACCGCACATGAGTGCGCCGAGCGCGTCCTCGAAGGTACGGCTGCCGAGAGAAATCGCACCGAGTGCTTCGGCACGGCGTCCAACTTCATATTTGTGCAGGTGCACGCCGCCTTCCGGGCACTGCGTGGTGATATACACGCGCGTACCGCTTTGGATCAGGTCGCGCACGGCGGATTCCAGACGGGCGGGTACGCCGCCTGCGCCGAAGGCTTCGAGTACGACCTTGGGGTAGCCGAGCAGCACGGAGAAGAATGACGGATCAAGATCAGGTGTCAGGCGCACGGGCAGAATGTGGGTGTCGATCTGCTCGATAAGCTGCGGTGCGCCGGAAGGTGCGGACGCGGGTTTGCTCCAGCGCACTTCGCCGCCGCAGATTTCACCGGCCGGTGCGGCATTTGCCGAGAGAAATGCGTCAATCTCAGTCGAATGCTGCTTGAAAACGTGGCTGCCGTGCAGAATTTGACCGTTCATCACGGCGTACACGCCTGTGCGTCCGTCTGCCGCAGTGCGGAACGCATCCAGCAGATTGCGCGGCGCATCCGAGTCCGGCACGCCCATCGGCAGCATGGAGCCGGTCAGCACGAGCGGCTTATCGAAATGCGGCAGCAGGTGGGTGAGCAGCGCGGCGGTGTATGCGAGCGTATCCGTGCCGTGCGTGAGCACAAAGCCATCGAATTTCTCGCGGCTTTGCCAGACCGCCTGGGCCATGCGCTGACGATCGGCGGCGGTTACGTCGGTCGAGTCGAGCTGCATGAGATCGAGCGTTTCAACTGTGCACAGCGCAGACAGTTCGGGCAGTGCGCCGAGCAGTGCGGCGCTGTCCAGAGCGGGGGAAAGACCGTGTGCGGTCTCACAGCATGCAATCGTGCCGCCGGTGGCGATCATTAAAATATGAGGCATGATTTTTCTCCTGAAAGTTGTTTTTACGGATAGAAAGCCGGATTAACGGCACTGTGCCTGATAATTTTCTCCCCATTTCCACAGGGCGTCCATCACGGGTTTCAGGCTGTACCCGAGTTCGGTCAGCGTGTATTCCACACGCGGCGGCACCTCGGCATAGACCTTGCGTGTCAGCAGACCGCTGGCCTCCATCTGGCGCAGCTGTGCGGTCAGAACCTTTTGCGTGACGTGCCCGATGGACTTTTTCAGTTCGCCGAAACGCAGGGTGCCGTTCATCAGGTCACGCAGGATGAGCACCTTCCATTTATCGCTGATGAGCGTCAGCGTGGTCTCGACAGGGCAGGCGGGCAGTTCCTGTTTTGCGGTCGATTCGGTCAGTTCCATGAGAAAAACCTCCTTGTTAACGCGATTTTCGTCAATAGTATCTTTTGGGTAACTACACCACAATATTGTGCTTACTTTACAGATTGTCACTACGGCTTTATTATAGAATCACCGAAAGGGAAAAGCAATCCCAATATAGAAAAAGAAAATAAAATTTTCATGGAGGTATTTATCATGAGCAAGGTCGTAGAATTTCTGCAGGCAAATCCGGTACAGTATCTGGCAACCGTAGGCCGTGACGGCAAGGCAAAGTGCCGCCCGTTCATGTTCTCGGGCGAGATGGACGGCAAGCTGTGGTTCTGCACGAACAACACGAAGGACGTTTACAAGGACATGCAGAGCAACCCGGAGATCGAAATCTCGGTTTCCAGCCCGGAGTACGCATGGATTCGCCTGCACGGCAAGGCTGTTTTCGAGAACAACATGGGTGCCAAGGAGATGTGCATCCAGAACCCGATCGTCAAGAGCCAGTACGGCGAGGCGACCAACCCGATCTTTGAGGTGTTCTATCTCGAGGATGCACACGGCAGCATCGCTGATTTCTCCGGAAATCCGCCGTATCAGTTCTAAACAGTCCCAATCAGCCTGCAAAGAGCCTGCAGGCTGATTTCTTTTTCCCTCTGCACGAACTGAGTATTGAACTGACTGGCAGGAATAGTGTATACTAATATTCGGTTTAATAAGGGGGTAAAACAATGGATTTTATCAAGAAAAACGGCGCCGGACTGCTGCTGTGCCTGTGCATTGCGATTCCGGCGTGGCTGCTGGGACAGGCGGTGCCGGTTGTCGGTGGACCGGTATTCTCCATCCTGATCGGCATGGTGCTCACGCTGTTCTGGAAGAACAAGACCAAGGTGCAGCCGGGCATCGGTTTTACATCGAAAAAGGTGCTGCAGTACGCGGTTATCCTGCTCGGCTTCGGTCTTAACCTGTCCGAGATTGCAAAGGTCGGTGCACAGTCGCTACCGATCATCGTTTCGACCATCGGCACCTCGCTGATCGTATCGTTCGTGCTGTGCAAGGCAATGAAGGTACCGTCCAACATCTCGACGCTGGTCGGTGTCGGCTCGTCCATCTGCGGCGGTTCGGCGATCGCGGCAACCGCTCCGGTCATCGGCGCGGACGATGAGGAGATCGCGCAGGCGATTTCGGTTATTTTTCTGTTCAACGTCATCGCGGCGCTGACCTTCCCGACGCTCGGCGGCATGCTCGGCATGACCGACCACGGTTTCGGCCTGTTTGCGGGCACGGCGGTCAACGATACCTCGTCCGTAACGGCAGCCGCTTCCGCGTGGGACGGCATCCACGGCAGCAACACGCTGGAGATTGCGACCATCGTCAAGCTGACACGCACGCTGGCGATCATCCCGATCACGCTCGTACTGGCGCTGTGGCGCACCCACAAGGCCAAGACCGAGCAGAGCCAGGGCGGCGAAGCCTTCTCGCTCAAGCGCGCGTTCCCGATGTTTATCCTGTATTTCGTGCTCGCGTCCATCATCACCACGGTGTGCACTACGGTCGGCGTACCGGCAGGCGTGTTTACGCCGCTCAAGACGCTGTCCAAGTTCTTTATCGTCATGGCGATGGCGGCTATCGGCATGAATACCAACATTGTCAAGCTGGTAAAGACCGGCGGCAAGCCGATCTTCATGGGCTTCTGCTGCTGGGTCGCTATTGCGTGCGTCAGCATCGCGATGCAGCACTTGCTCGGGTTCCTCTAAGCGAAAAGAAAAGCACAAAGAACTAATGTCCTTTGTGCTTTTCGCGTTTTTGCTGCTGTTTGAGTGCATAAAGCCGTTTGGCATCGGCCTGTTTGCGCGCACGGCTCCGGCGCTTGCGCACCTGCTTGTTCTGCACCTGCTGGAGCTGCAGCGCCTGCTGCGATTTGGTGCCGATGCCGACTTGCGCGGTCTGCCGTCCGGCTTCCCGCTGTGCCCGTTTGGGATTGCGGTGTGCAGGCTTTACGGCAGTCTTAACAGCCGGACTGAATTGCAATCGGTAGTAGTGCTGCAGCAGGTAAATCAGCAGCTCCGGCTCCTTCGGCTCTGCGCCGAAGGTTACCTTTGCCGCGGATAACCTGCCGTTCTCGATCCGCTCGAATACACCGACCCAGAACGGGTCCTCAAAAAATACGGTCAGTCTGCCAATTACTTTGTCCATTGTTTTTCCCTCCTGAAAAATAAATGAACAAAGAATGGACAACCCGGAGGGGCAGGTTACTTACCCTGCAAAAGCAGGACGGCCGGGCTACCTACCGGCTCTGGTGCACGGAGTGCACGTTGTGTTTTTATCTTTGCAGTTTTATTATAGCATGGAAATGCAGGATGCGGTTGAAGATTTTGATTTGCGGGTTCGATATGCCTGCCTCATAGCATAACAGAAGTCCCTGTACCATACAGCACAGGGACTTGAAAGAAAGAGAGATTTAGGCGTTTTCCATGATGGCCTTAACGGCGGTTGCGGTATCGGTCAGCGGGAACAGCTCATAGCCGACACGGCCGGTGTAGCCGCACTCCTCGAGGTGACGGATAACCTTCTTATAGTTGATCTCACCGGTGCCCGGCTCATGACGGCCCGGAGCATCGGCAACGTGAATGTGGCCGAAGGTGTCGCCGTAGTTGGAGATGGTATCGCAGATGCAGCCCTCGTTGATCTGCATGTGGTATACATCATACAGCAGTTTGAGACGCGGAGAGCCGATCAGACGAACGATTTCAGCGCCCATCTGGGTGGTAGCGAGGAAGTTGCCGACGTGGTCGGTGGTGATGTTCAGCGCCTCGAGGTTGAGGTTGATCTCTTCCTTCTCGGCCAGCTCAGCGCAGGCGAGCAGCGTGTCGTACATCGAGCACAGCTTTACGGTGTGGGAAAGGTTATCGTAGTGGTTTACTACAATGCCGCCATCACCCAGTGCGTTGGAGTGGATGGTAACGCTGGCTGCGCCAACCTTCTTAGCCGCCGCGATGGACTCCTTCAGGTAGTCCAGATACTTCTGCTTGTGGGTCGGGTCTACGAGCGAGTAGTCCGCATCGCCGTTGAAGCCGGAAATTGCAATGCCGGCCTTTTCAGCAGCCTCGAGGGTCGCATCCAGATCGCGGATGCGCCAGTCCCAGAACTCTACGGCCTCAAAGCCGTCGTTCTTTGCAGCCTGGAAACGGTCGAGCCAGTCCAGCTCGGTGTAAAGGGTGTCGATGCAAGCGCATTTTCTCAGTGCCATAATAAATTACCTCCAAATTTTCTTGTTTCGGTTGTCTTACTCTTTTAAATTGATGATACATCAAGCGCAGCGGATATGCAACGCTGTTTTCCAAAAATTATGCTCCGATGCCGAGCGGAGAGAATGCCAGATAAACCAGCAGCACGCACACGATAACGATCACGCTGACCAGCTTGCTGTACTTCCACGGGGTCAGGTCTACCGCGCCGACATCCTGCTGCACCCAAACCTCAGCGCCCTTGCTCTTGTTGCGGCGGTGCATGAGGTACATGATGAGCATCTCGAGCGGCCACAGGATAGATACGGCGTACAGGTAGTGGATGCTGCCCTCATTGCCGCCGAACAGCGAGTAGCTCGGGGACAGCAGCATGAAGCCGCCGTAGCAGATGATGTGGAATACCATGATGAAGCGTGCGCTGTACTTCGGCAGGCAGTTGAAGAAGAAGCCGCCGAATACACCGGACAGGACCGGCAGACCGACCAGCATAACGAACGAATCGAGGAAGGTCTTGAGTCCGGCAGGGAAGAAGTAAACCATCGGACCGACGATCACGGAGAAGATGGCGAACACGATGCCGATGTTCTTGCCGACCGAAACCAGCTTGCTCTCGCTTGCATTCTTATTGATGAATTCCTTGTAGATATCCATGGTGAACATGGTGTTGACCGAGTTGAGAACCGAGTTGAACGAGGACAGGATCGCGCCGAACATAACAGCGGCGAAGAAGCCCATGACCGGCTGCGGTACAACGCGGGTGATGAGTGCCGGGTAGGCATCGTCCATCATGGAAACCTGCGTGCCCTCGATGTTGAAGATCGCGTAAGCGATAACACCCGGCAGAGCGAGGAACATAAAGCCGAGGATTTTCAGGAATGCGCAGTAGAGTGCGCCCTTCTGTGCTTCCTTGAGGTTTTCAGCGGCGAGTACGCGCTGGATGAACGACTGGTGGGTGCACCAGGACTGGAAGCCGAGGAATACCAGACCGAGGAATACGGTCGGCCACGGAACCGCCGGTGCTTCGCTCTGCGCGGGTGCGATGGAGTTGAGCATATCGGCGTGGTTGTGGATCAGGTAGCGCACGCCGTCCATGATGGCAACGCCGCTGTCGCTGCCGGAGGCATGGCCGAGCGCGCCCAGCGCGAGGAACGGGATCATCAGGCCGCCGATCAGCAGACCGACGCCGTTGATGGTATCTGATACCGCAACCGCTTTCAGGCCGCCGAAGATGGCGTAAATCGAACCGATGATGGTGATCAGGATGCAGAGAATAACGATAGACTGGAACTTGGTAATGCCGAGCGTGCCGGACAGGTTGAAAATGTTTTCAAACACCAGCGAACCGGAGTACAGAATGACCGGGATCTGCACGAACAGGTACAGAATAATGTACGCGATGGAGAACCATAGCTTGGTGGGTCGGTCGTAGCGCTCGCCGAGCAGCTGCGGAATAGTGGTAATGCCGCTTTTGAGATAGCGCGGCGCGGCAAACAGCGCCAGCACGATCAGCGCGGTGGCTGCCATGACCTCGAATGCCATTGGGCTCATGCCGATCGCCCAGGTCTGTCCGTTCGTGCCGACAAGCTGCTCTGCGGAAAGGTTGGTCAGCAGCAGCGAGCCTGCAATGACAATGCCCGGCAGACCGCGTCCTGCCAGAAAATAGCCGTCGGCGGTGGTCTGGTCATCACCCTTGGTCTTGACGTAGGAGATGACCGCAACTAAAATGGTAAAAAATACAAAGGTTACGCAAGTGAATATCATTTTCTCTGTTTTAACTCCCTCAATTTGTATAAAAAAACCGTTGGTGCATAGCGCACCAACGGTTTTAGCACATTGCCTAGACTGTGTGCGTGGTGTGAAAATTAGGCTGTGATTAAGCCTCGATCTCGGAGATCTTGACCGGGCGGCCCTCGTGCAGCGACTTGGTAGCAGCTGCTGCCATCAGTACCGGATACAGACCGTCCTCGCCGGTAACCGGAGTCTCCTTGTCGTTGATAACGGCATCTGCGAATGCCTGCATCTCGGCAACGAATGCGCCGGTGTAGCGGTCCCACATGACCTTGTAAGCAACGCCGTGGACCGCGCCGTCTGCGGTGGACAGAACAGCGGTGTTCGGGGTGTCATTCTGGTCCTCGGCACAGCCTTCGGAGCCGAATACCTCAACACGCTGGTCGTAACCGTAAACTGCCTTGCGGCTGTTGTCAATTACGCCGATCGCGCCGTTTGCGAACTTGAGGGTAACGAGCGCAGTGTCAACGTCGCCGGCCTCACCGATGCCCGGATCGACCAGAACGGAACCAACTGCATTTACCTCGGTAACTTCGCTGCCCGCCAGGAAGCGCGCCATGTCGAAGTCATGGATCATCATATCGTAGAAGATACCGCCGGAAACCTTAACGTAGGATACCGGGGGCGGCTCCGGGTCGCGGGAAGAAATCTTGATGATGTTGACCTTGCCGACCTTGCCGCCGCGAACCATGTCGTAAACGGCGCGGTGGTTGTGGTCGAAGCGGCGGCAGAAGCCGATCTGGAGCTTGACGCCTGCTTCCTTTGCTGCGTTGATAGCAGCGTGAACCTTCTCCAGAGCATAATCGATCGGCTTTTCGCAGAAGATATGCTTGCCTGCGTGAGCAGCCTCGATGATGTACTTGGAATGGGCGTCGGTAGAGGAGCAGATGAGCACTGCTTCGATCTCGGGATCGTTCAGGATGTCATTTGCGTCCTTGGTGGTGTTCGGAATGCCGCAGGACTTGGCGAAAGCCTCAGTCTGCTCATTCATGAACGGGTCGGCGATGGTCTTGATTTCCATCTCCGGCACGAACATCGAAATGTTCTTTGCGTGTACCTTGCCGATGCGGCCTGCACCGATGATACCTACTTTCATGGGAAGATGCCTCCTTAGCATTGGGTGTGATGGTTTTTTGAGAGGTTTTTATTATTCTGTCAGAGCGTTGGAGCGCGGTTCTTGCAGAATAAATCAAATATAATATAGGGAAAGCGGGTGCTTTCCCCGGAAACGCGGAGACCGGCTCCGCGTTTTCAACAGGTTGGGGAAAATTTACGAGCTTACTTCATCCACTCGCTGAACTTGGTCAGACGCTCTTCTGCGTTGTCCTTGGTGATGATTTCGGTGCCGGTGTCTACGACCTTGTCGTACTGCTCGCCCTTGAGGATCTTGACCATGGTCTCAACAGCCTTGTAGCCGATGTCGAAGTTGTTCTGTGCAGCGGTCATGGTCAGCTCACCGTTCAGAACGGCTTCTACTGCGGACTTCTGGCCGTCAAAGCCGAGGAAGATGGTTTTTGCATAGTTCGGATTGTCCTTTGCGGTACGGGCAGCTGCCAGCGCCATATCGTCGTTGTTGGAGCAGATGATGGCAACGCCTTCCGGATACTTGCTCATGATGCCTTCCATCGCGGTTACAGCGAGGTCAGCGGTTGCGTTAGCGTACTGGGTCTCTGCATCAAGGAACTCGCCGCCGGCTTCGTTTACGCCTTCGCGGTAGCCTTCCATGCGGGCGGTGTTGGTTGCGTCACCCTGAACGCCTGCGATCTCGATGCACTTGATATCGGTCCAGCCGGCTGCCTTTGCAGCTTCAACAGCGGCCTTGCCGCCCTCCTTGGCTGCTTCCTTGTTGCCGGTGCCGACGAATGCGAGGCACTTGTCGGAATCAATGCGGGTATCGTATGCTACGACCGGCTTGTCGGTGTTTGCGATAGCGGTTGCAACAGCCTCGGACTGCAGCGGAGCGATCAGGTAGCCGTCGTAGGACTCAACCGCAAGGTCGGTCTGGATGGTGTTGAGCTGCTCCTCGTAGTAGGTCTCAGCCGGAGGACCCTTGATGTCCAGGCTGACCTGATCCGGGTGCTCATCCTCATATGCCTCAGCGCCTGCCTGAACAATGTTCCAGAACTCGGCAGCGTTGGTCTTGAGCACCATGCTGATCTTGTACGGGCCATCGTGGGATGCGGTGCCGGCGCTGTCGCCGCCGGTCTGTGCGGGGGTAGAATCGCCGCCGCCGCAGGCGGTCAGGCTGAGTGCGAGGGCGCTGGTGAGCAGGGCTGCTAACAGTCTCTTTTTCATAGTGTGTCTCCCTTTCTTTTCTCGTTTTTCTTCTCTTGTCTCTCTTTCAGCACTGTGCGATTGTGTGCTCTGTGCTGTTTATGTGCTTATTATAGCGAGCGGGTACGGAAGTGTCAACAGGTAATTTGCCGGTGTGAAAATCGTTCAAATGGAAAAACGTCAAAATAAGCGGATAAAATGCACGTAAAATGCGTATAAACCGAGCAATACAAAACAAATATGCGGGAAACAAGGGCGGTCACAAGGTTTGATGTGTGTAATTGTATATGTCGTACAAAGCACACATTCTGTGAAAAACACAGAATATCGCACATGGGTTTTGAAAAATGAAAAATAGAGCATAAAACACCGGATATATCGGAAAACTTGTGCCAAAAGCGATATGTGCAAATGCACAGAAAGAAGGAAAGCACAGATTTTGTATTCACAAAGCACAGAAATATGGTATAATAAGCACAGAGAAAAGAAACATCGCAGAGATGCAGGATAATATAAAGAGCAATTACGAAAAGGTGAAGGACTATGAACAAAAGACCAACCATTCAAACGGTTGCTGAGCTTGCGGGTGTTTCCCGCGGAACGGTAGACCGTGTATTAAATAATCGTTCGTATGTGCGCGCGGATGTGCGTGCGCGTGTGCTGAATGCCATTCAGGAGACCGGTTATCTTTCTCCGAAGGAGGCGCATCGGCAGGCCGCAGAGGCAAAGCTGCCGCTCAAACCTGTGCGTTTGGGTGTGCTTTTGCCAAACTGGAGCGGTCCGTTCCACGAGGATGTCCCGAGAGGCATTCAGGCTGCGCGTTCTGAGCTGGAAAAGCGCGATGTTGAGGTGCGTGTGTGCACTTGTGAAACAGATATTCCGCGCGAGACGATCGAGCTGCTGGACGAGCTGGTAAACTGGGGCGCGCAGGGTATCGCACTGTGTGCATTAAATGATATTTCGATTGAAGCACGCATCGGAGAATTGGCCGAACAGGGCATTCCGTGCATCACGTTCAACTCGGATCTGCCGAACAGCCGCCGTCTGTGCTTTGTAGGTCAAAATTACACACAAAGCGGCCGTATTGCCGCCGAGCTGCTCAGCAAGTGCGTGCCGAAAAACGCGCGTGTGCTGGCGATGGCGGGTAATCTGGAGTACGATGGTCACCGCACCCGTTTAGACGGCTTCTGCGAGCATCTAAAGAAAAAGGGCTTCTCTTCCTCGCAGATCGAGATTGAGGAGACCTATAACGACTACCGTTTGACCTATAATCGCGTTACGGCGGCGCTGCAGTCAGACAATCCACCGGCGGCCATCTATATGGCAAACCGCAGCGTTACCGGCTGCGTGGACGCACTCAAAGCTGCAGGCATGGATCAGCAGGTGCGTGTGATCGCACATGATATGTCGCTGAGACGCAAGCAAATGCTGCTTGACGGCTCGCTTGACCTGACCATCACGCAGGACATGTTCCGGCAAGGCAACCAGCCGCTGCGCCTGCTCGCAGACCTGCTGCAGAAGAATATTCAGCCGGAAAACAGTAATAAGGGGTCGGAAATTTCCATTATCTGCGCACAGAATATCGAATAACGCAAAAAAGACGCTGTATCAAGCTGATACAGCGTCTTTTTGCTTATTCGAGGTGTTTTTGCCGTTATGCGATAAGAACTCCGCCAAATGAGGCGGGCTGAGGGCAGCCCGCCCTACGGGATTGCAGAACCGGCTTTTATCGCGGATTCTGCGGCATCTGCCATGCGAAATGGTCGCAATGCAGCAATTCCTCCGCTCTGTGCGAGCACGGCTCATCCAGATACTCACGGTACAGCGCCTGTACCGCCGGATTTTCATGCGAAAAACGCAGCGGTGCATTCTGATCGAGTCGGAACAAAACCTTGCCGCGGTCGGCGGCCTTTTCGCGGTCGGTGCCGTCCACCGGCTGACCGCCGCCGCCTGCACAGCCGCCCGGGCATGCCATGATCTCCACAAACTCATAGTGTACCTCACGGCGCTGCAGCGAGTGCAGAAGCTGACGTGCGTTGCCCAGTCCGCTTGCTACCGCGCAGCGCACAGTCCGGCCTGCCAGCTCGAACGTCGCTTCGCGCCACGGCAGCGGAGAAATCGTGCCGTCGTCACGCACCTCGCGGAATGCATCCGGCGACGGATTTTCGCCGGTGGTGAGGAAGTACGCCGAACGCAGCGCGGCCTCCATAACGCCGCCGGTCGCGCCGAAAATAACGCCTGCGCCGGTGCCGTCGCCCAGCGGAGAATCAAACGCGGATTCCGCGATGTTTTCCACATCGAGGTGTTCGGCACGCGCCATGCGCGCCAGCTCTCGGGTGGTGATGACCAGATCGACATCGCTGCCGTGACCGGCCGAATCCATGCTCGGCAGCTCGCGTTCGGCCTTTTTTGCGATGCACGGCATGATGGAGATGCTGTAAATTTTGTCCGCGTCCACGCCGAGATTGTGCGCCAGCCAGGTCTTGCCGACCGCGCCGAACATCTGCTGCGGCGACTTGGCGGTGGACAGGCGGCCGGTCATTTCCGGGAACTGCGACTTCAAAAAGCGCACCCAGCCCGGGCAGCACGAGGTAAACATCGGCTGATTGTCCAGATCGCCCGCCTGAAGACGCTGGAGCAGTTCGGTGCCCTCCTCCATGATGGTTAGATCGGCGGAAAACGTGGTGTCGAACACATAATCCGCGCCCAGCTTGCGCAGAACGGACACCAGCTGACCGACGGTTGCCTTGCCGGTCGGCATGCCGAAGGCTTCGCCCCATGCAGCACGCACGGCCGGAGCAATCTGCACAATGGTAACGCGGTCCGGATCACCGAGCGCAGCATATGCCTTCTGCGTGTCATCGCGCTCGCGCAGAGCGCCGGTCGGGCAGTGCGTGATGCACTGACCGCACAGCGAGCAGTCCGCCTGCTTGATCACGCGGTTTTCCGAAACATCAATGGTGGTGCGCGCACCCGAGCCGCTGATATCCCAGACGGACAGCGACTGCACCTTGTCGCATACCTGAATGCAGCGCATGCACTTGATGCACTTGTTTACATCGCGGTAGAGCGGGAACGTGGTCGTCCAGTCGGCCTTTTTGCCGCGTGCAAGGTCGGTGGGGTAGGAAACACCCAGAATGCCCATATCGTTTGCAATCTTCTGCAGCTGGCAGGTGCCCGAGCGGATACAGGTCGCGCACTTGTTGTCGTGCTGCGAGAGGATAAGCTCCATATTGACACGGCGCGCCTCGAGTGCACGCGGAGAATTGGTGCGGATGACCATGCCTTCACGCACAACGTTGTTGCACGAGGGAACCAGCTTGCCTTCGCCCTCTACCTCGACACAGCAGACGCGGCAGGCGGAGATTTCGTTCAGCTCTTTTAGGTAGCACAGGCTGGGGATTTCGATATCGACAGAGGCGGCGGCATCCAGAATGGTGGTGCCTTCCGGTACAGTCACCGGGATAGAATTGATCGTCAGATTTACCATTTAGAAGAACGCCCTCCCTTGAAAATACCGTAGCCGAAGTGATCACAGCGCAGACAGCGGGAGGTCTCCTGATGAACCTCCTGCTCGGTCATGCCGCACTTTACCAGATCAAAGTTGCCGACGCACTCCTCGGCGGGTCTGCTGCGCAGCTCGATGCGGCCGCAGGCCGGCATGTTGGTCAGATGCGGTGCCGGAATCTCAACATCGCTCTTGATAACGTGACGGAAGCCGAGGTGTGCGTCAATGTTGGCCGCAGCCACCTTGCCGGCGGCTACCGCGCGGATAACGGTCGCCGGACCGGTAACGGCATCGCCGCCCGCGAATACATGCGGGGTGTTCGGCACAAATGCGTCGGATTCAGCCTGAATCTTGCCGCGTACGACCGGAGCGATCTGCTCGAACGGCTTTGCGTCGATGGACTGGCCGATGGCTACGATAACGACATCGCACGGTGTGCGGAGCAGCGGCTGATCGGCATCGTAGGGACGCGGACGACCGTCCTTGCCGTAGGCACCGATGACCTGCGGACGCGTCCACAGAGCGGTAACGCGGCCCGTTTCATCGGTCTCAATGTGATCGGGCGCCTGCAGCGAGAGAATCTGGCAGCCTTCGCTCTGTGCTTCCTCGATCTCCTCTGCGAGTGCGGTCATATCGGTCACGCGCCGGCGGTAGACGCACGTTACTGCGGAGGCACCGAGACGGATTGCGGTTCGGGTTGCATCCATCGACACGTTGCCGCCGCCGATGACGCAGACGCGCTTGCCCTTGAAGTCCGGCACGCGGCCCTCGCCGATGTCGCGGAGCAGCTGCACCGCGGAGTGTACGCCGACTGCGTCTTCGCCGGGAATGCCGATCTTTTTGTCGTTATGCGCACCGATGGAGATATAAACCGCGTCGTACTGGTTCTCAATCTCAGCGAACGAAATATCGCGGCCGATGGAAACGCCGGTGTGCACCTCAATGCCGGTGGACAGGATGAAGTCGATATCCGCATCCAGCTTGTCCTGCGGCAGACGATAATCCGGAATGCCGTAGCGCAGCATGCCGCCGAGCTTGGGACGCTGGTCATAGACTACGACCTGGTGCCCCATCAGCGACAGGAAATACGCCGCCGACAGACCGCCCGGTCCGCCGCCGATGATGCCGATGCGCTTGCCGGTCGAGGGTGCGGAATCCGGCGGCGTGGTGTTGTCCGCGTGGTCGCACGCGAAACGCTTGATGCCGCAGATGTTGACCGCATCGTCCACCATACTGCGGCGGCAGTGTGCCTCGCACGGGTGCTCGCAGACATAGCCGCATACGGTCGGGAAGGGGTTGTCCTTGCGGATCAGGCGCACGGCGTCATTGTAACGGCCGGCACGCACGAGTGCAATGTAGCCCGGAATATCCACTCCGGCCGGGCACAGTGCCACACACGGCACCGGATGATCCCAGCCGAACAGGCAGCGGCCGCTCTCCACATGGGAGAGATAGTCATCGCGAAAGCCCTGCACGCCCTGCAGAACCATGCGGGCAGCCTCATAGCCGATGGCGCAGTCCGCCGTATCCTGAATAACACGGGCGGTTTTCTCAATCAGGTCAATGGTCTCCGGTGTTGCGGTGGAGTCCAGCACCTGCTCGAGCAGAGTGGTCAGCTGCCCCAGACCGATGCGGCACGGAACACATTTGCCGCAGGTCTGTGCATGGCACAGACGCAGGAACGACAGCGACATATCCACCGGACACAGACCCGGAGGACTGGCGCTGATGCGCCGCTCGATATCGCGGTACAAGCCGGCAATGACGGTCTCAGCCTTGCCCGGCGTTTCAATGGATAAACGACTCAAAAAAGTCCCCTCCCTTTCTTGTAGAAACATATTAAAATAATAGAACTTTTTTACAGATAAGTCAATTGTAACTCAGCGATTTTGGAGAAAATACCAATAAAAAGCTGCTTGTAGTGGCGACTGGAGGACGGATATGCTATACTGACAGAAAAAGAGAAGGAGAGCGAAGCTATGCGCATCATCAATTTCGGTTCGCTGAATATAGATAAGGTATATCAGGTGGAGCAGTTTGTACGACCGGGACAGACCATCACCGCGAAGGACTATGCCGTGGCTGCGGGCGGCAAGGGACTCAACCAGTCACTGGCGGCGGCTCGAGCGGGCGCAGAGGTGCTGCACGCGGGCGCGATCGGCGCGGAAGGCCGCTTTATGGCCGATCTGCTGCGGGAATCCGGTGCGGATACCTCGCTGCTGCGCGAGGTGGACGGGCCTTCCGGACATGCCGTTATCGAGATAAACGCCGCCGGTCAGAACCGGATTATCGTGTTCGGCGGCGCAAACCGCAGAGAGACGCGCGAGTATATCGAGCGGGTGCTCGACACTGCGCAGCCGGACGACTGGGTGCTGCTGCAGAATGAGGTCAACCTCGTGCCGGAGATCATCCGCCGTGCGCATGAAAAGGGACTGCGGGTGGTGTTCAATCCGTCGCCCGTGCCGGAGAATACCGAAAAGCTGCCGCTTGCGTGCGTCAGCCTGTTTATGGTGAATGAAATCGAAGCGGCGCAGCTTGCGGGAACGGATGCAAATGCAGATTTCGAGGATACGCTGACGGCTTTGCGGGCAAAATACCCGAATGCGTCGGTCGTTATGACGGTCGGCGCGGACGGTGTGCTGTATGATGGAGAGGAAGGTCGGTTTCAGCTTCCTGCATTTAAGGTAAAGGCCGTGGACACCACCGCTGCCGGAGATACCTTCTGCGGGTACTTTCTCGCGGCGGTCTGTGCAGGCAAATCGGTGCAGACCGCGCTGCAGGAGGCTTCGGCGGCATCTGCCATTGCTGTCTCGCGCACAGGCGCGGCTCCCTCGGTGCCGACAGCAGACGAAGTACGGGAATTTGTGCGCAGGCACGCATAAATTATCGGAAACGGGGCAAACTGAATCTCCGAAAGGAGTGTATCGGTATGCACATTACAATCGAACGAGACGGCTGTATTTCCTGCGGTCTGTGTGAAGGAACCTGTCCTTCCGTGTTCCGCATTGCGGAGGACGGCCTTGCCGAAGTCCATCATCAGCCGGAGACCGCAGAGGAGCAGGCGGGCGCGCAGGAGGCCGCAGGCGGCTGTCCGGTGGCTGTCATTCATGTCAGCTGAGAACGTAAGCGTAAAGGCAGACCGTCGGGTCTGCCTTTTTGCATCGACCGCAAGAATTTGAAAGTTTGCCCGATAGCCCCGCTCATATCCCGCAAATAGGGGCGTTCTTTTCGCAAGAATGCTCTGTTTTTTCAGCCCCCGAAACGCTACAATAGAATCATCAAATGGAGAGCGGCAAAACCGCCGAGTAAGAGAGAGAGTTACATATAAAAAAGGAGAGAATATACCATGAAAACTGTTAAGGTTGGTTCGGTAGGTCTGGGTCGTCTGGGTTATGAGCACGCGAAGAACCTTGCAACGCAGGTTCCGGGCTGCGAACTGGCAGCCATCTGCGACGTAGATGCAAACCGCGTAAAGGAAGTTGCGGCAGAGCTCGGCGTGCCGAATACTTACACCGATTTTGAGGAAATGTGCAAGAATCCGGAGCTGGACGCGATCGTTATCGTTTCCCCGTCCTTCCTGCACTGCCAGCAGATTGAAATTGCCATGAACCACGGCAAGCATGTGTTCTGCGAGAAGCCGCTCGGCACGGATGTTGCACAGTGCAAGGCTGCCGAGAAGGTCATCGAAGCACATCCCGACCTGATTTTCCAGCTTGGCTTCATGCGCCGCTTTGACAAGTCCTACGCCGAGGCAAAGCGCAAGATTGACAACGGCGATATCGGCAAGGTTGTTCTGGTTCGCTCCTACACGCAGGACCCGCGTTCCACCATCGAGTCTACCCTCAAGTTTGCACCGCACTCCGGCGGTCAGTACCTTGATATGTGCGTACATGATATCGATCTCATCCG
>ERZ773162.1367-NODE-1367-length-19845-cov-9.011369_pt1 | contig 19845 bp, 19 predicted proteins | sample MGYA00511113_ERZ773162 | MGnify/ENA primary metagenome ERZ773162 (study PRJEB29015, sample SAMEA2737807) | human gut metagenome | biome: human gut; feature: human-associated habitat; material: faeces | place: China | collected 2012 ... | reverse complement strand
CGTTCTTCGCGCATTGGGAGAAACGACGCTTACACCAACGTTGGGGACACGATCCGCATCAGGATTGCGTTTGATTTCGTTGTGAATCAACAAATTAGAAGTTGGGTCTCGAATTAAGGCTTGGAAATCCCCACTTATCTGCAAAGCGCTGGATGCGCAGATCGCGCTCAGCTGCGTTCATTGAGCATAGCAGCTTTTCCGTAGTGTTGCAGGTGACCGGGCCTTGACGGTGTTTTACTTTGTCGAGAAGCATTTCATACAGCATTTGAACGGGCAGAGTTGCTACAAAGGGCTTGCCCTCTCTGGCTTTCGTAAGCGCTATCGCTCCGTCAGTGATTGCTCTCTGCCAAAGTTGTTCGGGATCGATGGGCGGCGACGTTCTTTCGACTAAATAGGTTATGTCTTCTTCGCCAACAGTGAATTCTGCTTTACCTCGGCGATACTGGCGTGCTTTCGGCGCTGTCTTGTCTAAGCCTAGATAAAGAATGGCGCAAATGTCCTGCATGCTGGCACTATGTGAAAAGTTGCCATTAGCGCAGTTGATAATGACGGCATTGTGGATTTCGTTGTCTGTGGCGCCGTAGAAAGCAAGGATTATCCAGTCAAGAGTTGATGCGGCCTTAGCTAAAAGGTCGTAAGCGTCTTCAAGGAGAGGCAGCTCTCCAAGCTGGATCTTGTGGGCAACATGGGCGTCATTCAGAAAGAGATTCCGAAGGTCAGAATGAATCTCGATAAGAAATCCCATTTCGATTGCTCTTGCCGAGTTGAAGCTTTGCAGATTGGCCCGATAGGACTCAATCTTCGATATGTGACCCCTGGCTCCGAATAGTCGCGCCTCAAGAGATCGCTTTATATCGTCAACGCTGGCATTATTCGAGAGGTGAATTTGCTGGCTGATCATTTCGCCGATTTGTCCAAGCATTCCGTCAGTGAAATGGTTGGGTGCGCCATTCGATAGCATTTGCCTTCGTTTGTCTTCGCAGCTATTCACGAAAGTTGCAGCGGCAGACTGGACGCTTTTGTCTTGGCGAACGAAATGGTCCACCCGAAAATGCTCGATTCCTATGACCTTGCCGGTTTTTGACGAGATAGCAAAATCCGGCCTTTCGAAGGGGTGGATTTCGCCGGCTAATTTGTCTGCATTCCTGCGGGCCTCACCCCCGTTCGACCGGGCTCTTTGCAGTGCTTCTTTGAGGATTGCAAGTTCATTCTGCTTCTTTTCGTCCATTAAGAACCCCATTGTTGTTGTGACGGACACCATGTCGTATAAGGCGAGAAAAACTTCAAGATCAAAGCGTGAATAGAAAGCTGTCGGGCTTGTGCCATGTCTGGCGGACGCTCGGCTTCCTTCGCTCTATAATAAGTAAACGGTCGGTTTGCCGAGTCTGGAGGACGACAAATGGGTATTTCTGAAGACCAATCGGGCGTAGACGATACGAGCATGTTCCAGATTCGTGAGCAGCTGGGAAATATGGAAATCCATCTTGCTACGACGGATATTGAAGTCGATGCTGGCGACTCTTTCAAGCTTCCGCTCGATCAGGCGGCGGCTTTGGGCGTTGGGCTCGCTTCCCTTCCAACTATGTTCCGTTCCGTCACGACAACGATCAACGCGCCAACTTTGCTGCAGGCCACGGACAAGCTTGGCAATCCTCTCGACCCGTCTGTGCTGCAGAGATTCAGCGATGGTTCGGGAATGCTCGGCTCTTTTAGAGATGCAGCTACTGGCTTTGGACAGGCTCGATTCCATCAAGTAGATCCCGGTACGATCCAGTCTGTGGCCACGATGCCCTATGATCCGACGATGCTCTTCATGGCGGCTGCGCTCGCGCAGATCAACCAGAAGCTTGACGCCATCCAGGACACTGTCAACGAGATGTTCGAGTACATGCGTCAAAAGATAAGGCTGAGCTGCGAGGCAACATAAGGACGCTCGAAGACGTGCTTGAGGCGTATCGCTATAACTGGAACAACGACATCTGGCGCAAGAATGCCCATATGAAAGTCGTTGATATCAAGCAGGAATCCGAGAAGGCCATCATTCATTTACGTGCGCAGATAAGGGCCAAGATGGGCGAGAAAGGGCCGGTGGAGTTGCGCTTTGCCGTGGGCGGCCGACTCGATAAGGTGCTTGATCGGCTGAAAGAGTACCAATTGGCGACTTATACGTATTCGTTCGCAGCTTTCCTGGAGCCCATGCTGAGCGAAAATTTCGATGAGGCAAACCTGAATGCAATAGCGGCGAAGATCAGCGATCACGGAAATGAGTACCGCAAGCTGTACACCGAATGCTATAACGCCATCGAGGAAAGCTCGAAGGCCTCGGCCGATACGGTGGCGCTCAGGGGTGCGTCAGCGGCATTTGCTGGGCTCGGCGCTTTCGTCAAACAGACGCCGCTGGGCGAACGGACTTCCGTTGATGAGGCTCTTGAAAAGGTGGGTAGGGGGATCGGCAGTTTCAACGAGAGTCAAACGCGTAGCCTCATGGAGAAACTGCAGCACGCGAAAACCCCCAACGTTCTTCCGTTCAAGCAAAGCTTGGAGGCGGTGAGCGAGTTGCATAATCGCCCACATCAGCTGGCTGCCGACGGGGAGAATGTTTACCTGCTTCCTCTTTCGCAAACGTGTGTCGTTACTGATTCTTGACGCGTTTCCGCAAACCCCAAAAGTATCAATCCCGAATCGGACTAGTGAGACTGTTGAATGCGACTGCTGGCGCCTGCTATGGTGTATGCCATCGAATGCTCGGCGCGCGGAAGAGGTGGTCGCGTGGAATTCACATCGGCTAGTGCCAACAAGTACCTGCGGAGATTGCAAGACGAGAAGGATCGGCTTCTGCGAACCGAACAGGAGGTGAGCACCTATGTGCTCGCGGAGGGGGAGGCGGCCGAGCCTCCTGCTTACGACTACGGGGCCGTGCGCGAGAAGGTTGCGCAGATCGACGGGCAGACGCGGGCCATTCGCCACGCCCTGCACCGATTCAACATGCAGACGGTTCTGCCCGAGCGGGGCATCACCATCGATGAGGCCCTCATCCTGCTCGCGCAGCTGTCGGGGCGTAAGGAGCGCCTGAACGGGCTCGCCTCGCGGCAGCCCAAAGAGCGGCTGGGAGACCGGTACTTCGGTAGCGGCAACGGGCCCATCGAGTACCGGTATGCGAACTACGACGTCGCCCAGGCGGAGGCGGACTACCGCGCCGTCGCGGACGAGATCGCCGCGCTGCAGCTTGAGCTGGACCTGGTCAACCAGACGGAGGTCTTCTCGGTCGAGCTGTAAGGGCTCGCCTGCTTTCTGGATCTGCGGCTTTTCCCGCAAAGGATACTTTGGAACGTTGCGGTTTCGCGTTGGAGTTGTCGGGTAGTTCGTTGTCGGCAGTGCCATGCGGTTTGAGCGCTGGCGTCTTGCCGGGAGTCCCGGCTTCCACCCATTCCGCTGCAGATCGAAAGCTTCGGGCGCCTTCCCGCGAGGCCGCCCGCGATGCCGAAGCACGGTCATAGGCATCACTTTCCGTAACGGCTCGTGGCGGCTAGCGAGATCTTGGCTGAGTTCGGCCGCATCGAGTTGTAGGGGCGGCGAGCCGCCCCCTGTTTTAGCGTAAGCGGTACCTTGTCCCGCGCGCTGAGCCTTCGGACGCAATAATGCCCATGCCCAGCAATTCGGCGATGAGCCCCTTGGCCTTGGTCGCCCCGCAGTTCAATGCGGATTCAACATCTCTACGTGTGAAACCTCCCTTTTCTTGGGCGACTTCTACGATTTTTGCGAGATCGTGGGAGAGGGCAAGTTGTGGAGCGGGCACGGATGGCTGGGCAGAGCTGGAAGAAGCCGGCGTGTGGTTTGTCTCGGAGGGAGAGCTATTGCTGGGTGCGTCGGTGTCAAGATAGAACGCAGACAGCTTTCCTGTGTAGACTTTTACCATTACGCGGTCTGGGTTGAAAAGCTCCTCGATTTCGGGTGGGGGAGCGCTTGCCGCTTTCGCGGCGTTGCTCATTACGTCGAATCCGCTTCCCATTCGCTCACAAGCGCTGATAAGCCCGAACATTCGCATCAGGGTCGGATTGCGCGCATCTGAGATTCCGCCCGCTCTCACCACGTCGAGCGCCACGCGTGAATTGCCGGGATTGGCTATTTCGATTCGGTCAGAATATCTCAGAGCGACGATGCCTCTTCTTCCATAGTAGTCCGAATGAACGAGTGCGTTCGCGAGTGCCTCCCTTATTGCGGCGTGCATCTCGGTGTCTTCGATGCGCTGGAGATTGCTGTCGAGGGCAAAAGGCTTCTTGAGGCCGCCCGTCAGTCGCGGCAGTGCTTCTGTCCAAAAATCGAAAAGGTTTCCCGTCCACGTTCCGTCTTGCGATACGATGCGGTCTGCCCATCGGCGTTCGTGGTCTGCTTCGCGATAGTCTAGGAAGTAGTTTGCATATTCCTTTACGATTTCGTGCTCGAAACCGAACATAAGAAGGCCGGCACGTGTTGGATGAAATTCTCCCTCGCCGTTTGTTCGTCCAATGGCATTCAACTTCACGAGGAGTTCCTCATCATCAAGCTTGAGCCACGGATGATTCGGTCGGACGGCTGATACCACGGCTCGATATCGGCTTACCGTGTCCCACGAAAGGGCATCTAATGAAAGCTCTTCAAGCACGGCGTCATCGAGCGGTTCGTTGCTCGCATCGCGAATCATGGCAACGATTTCTTCGGACGAGCAGCGATAATCTCCCTCGCCATCCCGGCGATAAGTCCCCTTTTCTCGATTGCTGCCGATGTAGATGGGTTTCAAATGACGATTAGCGCGAGGAACTTGAATGCGGATAATGTCGCAGTCGTTAATCGTCTCAATGGTGATCGAATCATCCGTGAGAATGTTGGCGCTGACTTTCGAGGGATTATGCACCCCGTCCCAAAATTTCTTAACGAGTTGTTCGGGGTTTGGAACTCCGACGTATTCGATCTCCCCCTCGGGACTTTCTTCCGCGCCGAGGATGATGAGCCCGCCGTTGGTGTTCGCGAAAGCGGAGTAGGTTTCCCAGACGCTCTCGGGCACACCGCCTTTGGCGCGTTTTGCTTCCAGTTGGCTATTCTCGCGCAATGTTTTCACGGCGGTGTCTCTCATGTTGCCCCATCTCATAGTTAGAGTTCCGATAGCATTATCGGTCGTTATCGGTCGTTATCGGTCGTTATCGGTCGTTATCGGTCGTTATCGATTTGCTGGACGAGAGGCGTCCGCCTCCACCGCCGCTATTCTGCGGGCGGTGCGCAGTAGGTCGTAGTCGTGCTTGCTGCGGGAGGGGAGGGCGGCGGCGCGCACGGCTTCTCGGCATACGCCCATGAACGCGTCGGCCGCCTCGCAGAAGCACGCACGGGCGAACTCGCCGGTGCCGTGGGCGCACTTGAGGCCGTCGGCGTAGAGTGTCCACGACTGGGGGTCGCGCTCGTCGCCTTCGCAAAGCAGCTGGAGCACGTGCGGCTCGCCGCCATCGGCCAGTTCGGCTTCCAGACGTTCCACGCTGTAGTGCATCTGGTGGCCCAGATTAGACTTTCCCATGGCCGAAATGTAGCCCGTGGGCTCGTCGAGGAGGTGCATCCTCGGCCGCTCGACGCTCAGGTTGAGAAATTCGCGCGCATCGCGCACAGAGACGTTGTCCATGGCAGGACTCCTTTCATCGATGTTGGCGGGACCACCGTGCCGCGCGGCCGGTTGGTGCCGGGATCGTCGAGCCAACTCTCTACCCCGACTCTGGATAAAATGCGCCAGCGCTCTCGCTGACGGAAATGCAGTCTAGCAGCAGAAGGGCCAACCGCGCAAGAGGGAAGGTTGGTCGTTAGCAATTCCCTACGTAAACATACTTTAGGTAGCGCCTCGCTATGTCGGCTAGGCGATGTACGGTCTCGGGTGCGGTGGCGGGGCGATCCGTCAAGCGGTGGCAGGGGAAGAAGCGGGTCAGGTGGTAGGGGATCGACGGATCCAGGGAGGCGAGCCATTGGGCGGCCTCGGCGATTTCCTGATCGCTGTCGTTCAGGCCGGGGATGACGAGCGTCGTCACTTCCAGGTGGCAAGTGGGTGTGGCGGCCAGCACTTCTATGGTGTGCTTCACCGTGACCAGGTCTCCGCCGACGAGGTCGTAGAAGCTCTGGGTGAAGCTCTTCAGGTCGATGTTCGCGGCGTCGATGAGTGAGGCCACCTCGCGTAGCGGGCCGTCGTTCACGAAGCCGTTAGATACCAGCACGTTCGCCAGGCCGCGCTCGTGGGCGAGGCGACCGGTGTCACGAACGAACTCAAGGCCCACGAGCGGCTCGTTGTAGGTGAAGGCGAGCCCGATGTTGCCCTCGGGCGCAAGCGATGCGGCCAATTCCACCAACTCGGCCGGTGCGATTTCGCGCCAGGGCACGTCGCGCTCGCCGGCGCAGGCGATGGAGGCGTTCTGGCAGAACGGGCAGCGCAGGTTGCAGCCGTAGGAACCTACCGAGAGAACCTTGCTTCCAGGGCGAAAGCGGGCCAGCGGCTTCTTCTCGATGGGATCGAGCGCCAGCGACGTGATGCGTCCGTAGTTGGCGTCCACCACCTGGCCGCCCTCGGCGACGCGCGCGCGGCAGAGCCCCGTCTGCCCCTCGGCCAGCGCGCAGGCGTGCGGGCAGATCGGGCACACAGCGCGGTCTGCGCTAAGGCCGCGGGACTCTTCCCTTGAAAAATCCTGCGCTGCGACTCTGCCTTCGGTATCTTCCACGGCGCCTCTTTTCTCGTCTGCTTCGGCCGTCTCGCTGCCATAGTAGCGCAAGGGCGGTCCGCTGGCTTTGGCGGCTCGCATGCGCCGCCAATCCGATACCGACGCCCCCGATTTCCCGCGGTGCGGGGGCGCAGAAGTTTGCCCGGAGCTAAGCCGGCCCGGTTGCGCGCCATTGCCAAGGGAGATCGGGCGCGCGGGCCGGACGGGGCGCACCGTCGCATTCCATTACTGATAGAATCATCGATGCTGGCTGGCCATATTGCGTAGAAAGAGGGAAACCATGGATCGTTTGAAGGACAAAGTCGCCATCGTCACCGGTTCCACCAGCGGCATCGGCACGGGCATCGCGAAGATGTTCGGGGCCGAGGGCGCGCGCGTGGTGGTCTGCGGCCGCAATGAGGAGCGCGGCGCGGCCGTCGTGGACGCCATCGCCGAGGTGGGCGGCACCGCCTGGTTCCACAAGCTGGACATTACCCAGCCTGAAACGGTGGACGCCCTGTTCGCCGACACTAAGGAGCACTGGGGCTCCATCGACGTGCTGGTGAACAACGCCGCCGGCATGGCGCTGAAGGACGGCCGCGTGGACGAAATCTCCCTGGAGGACTGGGACGCCGTGTTTGCGAGCGACGTGCGCTCCACGTTCTACTGCACCAAGACCGTGTTGCCTTTCATGCAGGAGCAGGGCGCGGGCTCCATCATCAACATCGGCTCCATGGCCTCTTGCGGCGGCGACTTGGGCTCGACGGCCTACGCCTGCGCCAAGGCCGGCGTCGACATGCTGACCCAGTACACGGCGCTGCAGTACGGCAAGCAGAACATCCGCTGCAACTGCGTGCGTCCCGGCCTCATCGTCACGCCGCAGAATGAGGCGAAGGTGCCCCAGGCGCTGAAGGACATCTTCCTGGACAACATCGAGGTGGCCCGCTACGGCACGCCCGAGGACATCGCCGCCATGTGCGTCTATCTGGCCTCCGACGAGAGCTCGTACTTTACCGGCCAGGTGGTAACGGTGGACGGCGGCCTGAACTCCCACGTCTCCACGGTGGCCCAGTTCCGCGCCATGGCCTCCCGCACCTGGTAGCAGAGCGAGCGAGCGGCAGCAGAGCAGCTGAGCGCATCCGGCGCCCGACGGCCTCGCACCATATGTGGGGCCGTTTTTCATGCGCCGAAGGGCGACTTTCTGCCGAACGCGGGTTTTGCATTGATGGGTGTTTTGGTCGGCGATAGAATGCGGCCTCGTGTCTTTTCGCCCGCGACGATCGAAGGAGCCGAGTTTTCCCGCCATGCAGCAGCGCGACAAGTTAAAGCCGATCCTTTTCAGCATCATCAAACATTCCAGCAAAGAAGAGCTGAAGGAGCAGATTCCCAAGGACATTGTGGCGGGCATCGTGGTGGCGGTGGTGGCGCTGCCGCTGTCCATCGCGCTGGGCATCGCCTCGGGAGTGTCGCCGGAACAGGGCCTCTACACCGCCATCGTCGCCGGGTTCCTCATCGCGTTCCTCGGCGGCAGCCGCGTGCAGATTTCCGGTCCCACGGCGGCCTTCGCCACCATCGTGGCCGGCATCGTGGCCACCGATGGCATGGAAGGGCTCATCGCCGCCACCATTATCGCGGGTATCATGCTCATTTTCATGGGCCTGTTCAAGTTGGGCGCCCTCATCCGCTTCGTGCCCTTCACTATCACGACTGGGTTCACCGCGGGCATCGCCGTCACTCTGACCATCGGCCAGCTGAAGGATTTCTTCGGCCTCACGTATCCGCCCGGCACCGCCACGGTGGAGACGACGGAGAAGCTGGCCGCCCTCGCGGGCAACTTGTCCACGGTGAACGGGCAGGCGTGCCTGGTGGGCGTCGTTTGCCTGGCGGTGCTGTTCCTCTGGCCGCGCGTGACCGAGCGCGTGCCCAGCTCGCTTATGGCCCTGCTCGCGGGCATCGCGCTGGTGAGCGGTCTCGGCCTTGACGTCAGCACCATCGGCGACCTCTACGTCATCGACAGCGCCCTGCCCACCTTCCATATGCCCCACTTCAGCTTGGAGCTGTTCCGCGACCAGTTCGCCAACGGCGTCACCATCGCCATTCTGGCCGCCATCGAGTCGCTGCTGTCCTGCGTGGTGGCCGACTCTATGATCAGCGGGCACCATCGCGCCAACATGGAGCTGGTGGCCCAGGGCGTCGGCAACATCGCCTCGGTGCTCTTCGGCGGCATTCCCGCCACCGGCGCCATCGCGCGCACCGCCGCCAACGTGAAGGCCGGCGGCCGAACGCCCATCGCCGGCATGGTGCATGCGCTCGTGCTCATCGCCGTGCTCGCGTTCCTCATGCCCTATGCGGCGCTCATTCCCATGCCCACCATCGCCGCCATTCTGCTGTACGTCGCCTACGGCATGTCGGGCTGGCGCAACTTCGCGCACCTGTGCCGCACGGCGTCGAAGGGGGCTGTGGCCACGCTCGTGCTCACCTTCGCGCTGACCATCGTGTTCGATCTGGTGGTGGCCATCGGCGTGGGCATGCTCATCACCGTGGTGCTGTTCATGAAGATGGTGAGCGAGGAGACCGAGGTCAAGGGATGGAAGTACTACTGCGACGAGAACTCCGAGGTCACGCATTTGCGCGAGCTGCCGAAGAGCGTGCGCGTGTACGAGATCAACGGGCCGATGTTCTTCGGCATGACCGAGCGCATCGCCGACATCTCGGTGAAGGACTTCACGCGCTACCTGATCATCCGCATGCGCGGCGTGCCCTCGCTGGACGCGACGGGCATGAACGCGCTGGAGAACCTCTACGACTACTGCAGCGCGAACGGGGTGAGCCTCATCTTCTCCCACGTGAACGAGCAGCCGATGAAGACCATGCGCCGCGCCGGATTCGTCGATCTGGTGGGGGAGGAGCACTTCCGCAGCTGCATCGACGACGCCATCGCCCATGCCCGCGAGCTGCTGGAGGCGGAGGAAGGCGCTGAAAACCTGATGAAAACTCGCGGCTGACCTTCGCTGCAGGGAGGACATGGTTTAGCATGAGCGCACATATTTTCTCTAGCGGCTCCAAGAGAGAGGCTTCCCATGAAGTTCATCGTCACCGAAGATTACGAGGTCATGTCGCGCACTGCCGCGCGCGTGATAAGCGGCTATGTTTCCTCGCACCCCGATTGCGTGCTGGGTCTGGCCACCGGCTCGACCCCTATCGGCCTGTACCGCTGCCTGGTTGAGGACTACGAGGCCGGCGCGCTGTCCTTCAAGGACGTGACCAGCTTCAACTTGGACGAGTACCGAGGCCTTGATCCGCAGCACGACCAGAGCTACCGTTACTTCATGGAGCACAACCTGTTCTCCCATGTCGATATCGATCCGGCTCGCACCCATGTGCCGGACGGCGCCTGCCCCGACGCCGCTGCCGCGTGCGCTGCTTACGAGCAGAGCATCGCCGAGGCCGGCGGTTTGGGCCTGCAGCTTCTGGGCCTGGGCCACAACGGCCACATCGGCTTCAACGAGCCCGCGCCTGAGTTCCCCAAGGAAACGCACTGCGTCGAGCTGACGGAGAGCACCATCAACGCCAACTCCCGCCTGTTCGATTCCATTGACGACGTGCCCCGCGAGGCCTACACCATGGGCATCGGCACCATCATGGCGGCCGAGGAGATCCTCGTGGTCGCCAACGGCTCCGACAAGGCCGATATCGTTCGCCGCGCCTTCTTCGGGCCGGTCACTCCCGAGGTGCCCGCCTCCATCCTGCAGTTCCATCCGAACGTCACCGTTGTGGTGGATAAGGAGGCCGGCGCCCTCTGCCAGTAGTGCCGGATTCCAGCTCTCGGCTGATCGGATCGCCCCGCTCTTGCACGTTGCTGTTCTGTCGCGCTGCAAGATGCGGGGCGTTTTACGTTGGCCGTCACGTAGCGCGCGTCGGGCCCCTGCGAGGCAAGGCGACCGCAGCAGATGGGATGGTCGCGGTTGGCGGGGACCTTGTTGCGTTCCCATATATAGCTCATTCGGGTGATGCGGCGGCCGGGCGGCGGTCGCTAAGATGTCTCTACTGTGGTGCACGCTGCGCTTTTGGGGCGGCGAGCTATCGAGATGACGGCCCATCGGGTCGGTGGATGAAACGGGAGACACAATGACGATCAAGCGCTATCTGTATGCGGGGTTGGGGCTGCTGTTCTTGGGGCTAGGGGGCATAGGCGTCATCATTCCCATTATCCCTACAACGCCGTTTCTGCTGCTGACCTCGTTTTTCTTCCTGCGCAGCTCCGAGCGTCTGAACACGTGGTTCGAGGGAACCCGCATGTACAAGCGCTTCATCGCCAACTTCATGGAGACGCGCTCGCTCACACTGCGGGCCAAGATCCTGTGCGCTGCCCCCGGCGTGACCGCCATGCCGATGCTCGCGCTGGTGGTGCCGCAGTGGTGGCTGAAGGCCATCCTCATCGGGCTGACCGTGTTCGAGATCTGGTACTTCATCGCCCGCATCGAAACGGTTTCGGTGGAAGAGGCCCGCGCCCGCGGCAAGGCCCGCGTCGCCGAGGCGAAGCGCGACCAGACTGTCCCGGCCGCTCCCGCCGCCGAGGGTCTCGCCCTGGCGGCCGAGGAGTAAGGGCCTCATGAGGATCGCGTTTGTGATGGACGATCTGAGCGTGCATTCCAACGGCACGTCGGTGACGGCGGCGCGCTACGCCCTGGACTGGGCGAGCCGTTGCCGTCTAATCCAACGCTTCTTGTCGCAGTGTCTACAGGTCGGTGGCAACAAGGCGGCCTGGGCTGCGGCTCCAACCCAATCGCCTAGGATGGCCCACAGACCCTCGCGCTTGCCGCCGTGCTACCGCAGGCGTTGCAGGCGCGGGCCTTTTAGAAGCTGCGAGAAAGGAACCGTCATGGCCACAATTTCGAATCCGTTCGTGATGGAAGTGCCGCGCAAGCTGACTGACGAGGAGCTCGTCAACGCCATTCGCCAGGACATCATCGGGGAGCTTGAGGCTATCCACGAGTACGACGCCCACGTCCAGGCGACGGATAACGAGGATGCGAAGAAGGTGCTCTCCGACATCCGCGACGAGGAGCGCGAGCATATGGGCGAGCTGCTGGAGCTTTTGGAGCGCCTGGCGCCCGACGAGAAGGCCCTGCACGACGAGGGCCGCGGCGAAGTGCGCGAGATGCTGGACAAGTAGCGCGCCTGGAGCCGAGAACGGCCCGCCGCGATTGGCCTTGGGATATCGCGATCAGTCTATGAGAGCGCTGTCGGACGTATCGGTTCGGCAGCGCTCTTGTCGTTGGACGGGGCCGCTATGGCCGCTGGGACGCCGGCACCGTCGGGCTCGCCTTCCGCCAGCTCGTTGCGCTCCACGGCCACGAGGGTCTGGGCCACCACGGCGTTGACGAGGGAGAGGCTGCCGCTATCCACATCCCCCGAGGAGCAGTCGATGGCCACCACCCCGTACAGGCGCCCCTTCATGCCGAGCGGCAGGTACTTCTCCGTCGCATCCCGCCAGCCCGGCTCGCCGTAGCCGGTGGGCGAGCGACGCTCGTAGCAGTCGCGGGCCGCCGCGCTGCCCGCGACCGGCGGCTCCCCCAAGGTGATGGTCACCGGCCGCCTCAGCACCCGGGTCAGGAACTCCTGGGCGAAGCTGCAGGCCGCCTGCGGGGTGGAGCTCTCCAGCAGCCCGACGCTCAGCCGGTTCAGCCGCCCCAGCGCGCAGGCCGTGCGCTCGGCCGCCTGCACCTGGCGGCTCATGCGGTGGGTTATCACGCCCATGATGAGCGACACGACGAGGAAGATGACGAGCGCCGCCACGTCGGTGCGGCTGAGCACCTTCAGCGTGAAGAGGGGCGCGGTGAACAGGAAGTCGTAGGAGAGCAGGTAGGCCACTCCCAGCGCGGCGCCCCACAGCCCCGAGTCGGTCTCCAGGCTGGCGATGAGCACGCCCAGCACGAAGACGGGGAAGGCCACAAGCGTGCTCACCCCCAAGAGCGAGAAGCCCCACACGGCGGCCAAGCCGGCCCCGTAGAGCAGGGCGAAGGCGACCAAGTTGCGCAGGACGCGCCGTGCCGAGAGGGAGCTTCTCAGCGGGAATCTGCAACTGCTAGCGGCCATGGCGAACTCCTTTCCGAATTAGCGACGCCAAGGTGCCCACCCCCATGAACAGGGGGATGATCTCGAGACGGCCCAGAAGCATCCCGGCGCTCCCGATCAGCAGCGGCGCGGGGCCGCTTTCCGCGCCGAGGAAGCCCGTGCCCACGCCGGTGCTGCCGAGGCACGAGATGAAGTCGAACACCGCCTCCTGCAGGGTGGCCCCGCAGAGGATGAGCGCGAACGCACCAGCCGCGCACAGCAGCAGGTACAGCACCACGTAGGTCTGGGCCTCGGCCACGTCCACCTCGGTGAGCACCGACCGCTTCCCGAAACGGTTGATCTTGATGCTCGTCACGTGGCGCTTGTTACCGTAGCGCTCGTGCAAATCGTGGCCGAGCCCCAGCGAGGCGACGGCGACGCGGTAGAGCTTGATACCGCCGGAGGTGGAGCGCGCCTCGGCCCCGACGAGCATGAGCAGGCCGAACAGGAACAGGAGCGCCGGCCCCAGATCGGCGAAGGAGGGGATGGTCTGAAACCCCGTGGAGGTCAGGATCGACACGACCTGGAACGTGCCCTGCCGCAGCGCCTCGGCTCCGTCGCCGCTGACGCCCTGGCCCAGGAAGAAACCGGCCACCACCAGGGCCATGACGGCGATGGTGCCGAAGTACAGCGGCGTCTCGATATGGGTGAGGAACGCCTTGAGCTTGCCGCGCAGCAGCAGGAACAGCAGAAGGAAGTTCGTGCCGCCGGCCACCATGAGCACGATGGTGATGGCCTCGATGACCGGGCTGTTCCAATAGGCGATGCTCTCGCCGTGGGTGGCGAACCCGCCGGTGGGCACGGCGCACATGGAGATGTTGATGGCGTCGAAGGGGGTCATGCCGGCCGCCCAGTAGGCCACGGCGCCGGCGATGATGAGCCCGTTGTAGATGAGCAGGATCATGCGGGCGGTCTTGGCGGCGCTCGGCAGCAAGTGGTCGGTGTGGCCCTCGGCGTTGTACACGCCCAGGCCGCCGGTCTGGGTCACCACGCAGGTGAGGATGAGCACGAGCCCCACACCGCCGAGGTAGCAGGTGAGGCTGCGGTGGAACAGGAAGATGGCCGGGCAGGCGTCCACGTCCACCACGCTTAAGCCCGTGGTGGTCAGCCCGCTGGTGGATTCGAAGACGGCCTGGACGGGGGAGAGCAGCCCCGCGGCCACGTAGGGCAGCGCGTAGACGGCGATGGCGAGAACCCAGACCAGCACCGTGCACGCGGCGGCCTGCCCGCGGGTAAGGCGGGCGCCCGGGGCGGGGTCGGGCGAGGCGAAGTACACGAGGTAGCCCGCCATGGCCGCGCCGATCCCGGGGAAGATGAAGCACGGCGCGAGGGCCACCTCGTCGGGGTAGGCCGGCAGCACCGCCAGGGGTGCCAAGCCCGCCAGGCCGACGAACATGACGGCCACGCCCACGTAGCGCGCGAGCAGGGGCCCGGGGCCGGAGCGCTCGCCGCCCGGCTCGCCCAGGGCGATGGCCGGCGCAAGGTTGTCGCCGCGCGTCTTTCCCATGACGGTCACCGGCGCTCTTTCCCCAAGTGGTGCCACGAGCCCAGAATCGAGCGGAAGGGCGAGGGGGCACCGGGGTCTTCCTCGTCGTCGGCGGTGCCATCGGCGCCGTCCCCTTCGCCGTTGCCGGCCTCGGCCGCAGCGACGGCCGCCGCCGTGGCGGCCCGGGCCTTCGCGCCGACGGGGTCGGGAAGCTCCAGGGCCCCGCGAATGGCCTGGGCCAAGGTGGCCGTGGCGCTGATGGCGGCCGTGACACCCAGCTGGCGGAAGATGGCCGTGTTCTCGGGGTTGGACACGATGCACAGCTGGATGCGGATGCCGAGGAACTTCTTGGCCACCTGGCAGATGGCCAAATTGTCGGCGTCGAGGCCGGTGAGGGCCACGATGGCGTCGAACCCGGCGATGCCGGCCTCCTCGAGCACGGCCAGCTTCATGCCGTTGCCCCAGATCACCGTGCCGTCATGGCGGCTGGAGAGGTACTCGCAGAAGCGGCGGTCGTCGTTGATGGCCACGACGGTGTCGACGGTTTCAGCTAAGGCGCCCATCAGATAATCGGCCCGGGAGCGGCCGCTCACGATCACCACCCTCATAGGTCGGCCTCCTTCCGCGTCAGCCCGGTGAGGCGGAAGAACTCGTCCTCGCAGATGCGATGGGGGCAGATGGGGGCGATGCCCATGTCGTCGAGGATGTCCGCCAAAGCGTCGTCGTCCACGAGGGGCAGCACGTGGGGCACGCCGAAGATCTCGCTGGCCAGCTCGGCGATGAGCAGGTTGGAGGCGTCGTCGTCTGTGGCGGCCACCAGGTGGGTGGCCCGGCGCACGCCGCACTCCTCCAGCACCAGGGCGCTCTTGCCGTCGCCGGTGAGCGTCTCGCCGTCGAAATCGGGCCCCAGCCCGTCCAGGGCGTCCTCCTGCATGTCCACTACGATGACGTCGTGGCCGGCCGCCGAGAGCGCCTGGGCCACGGCGCACCCGAACAGGCTGCATCCGACCACGATAATGCGGGCCCTCTTCGCCACTGCTTGTTCCTCCTTCGCGCAGGTCTTTTCACGGGAAAATGCTAATGATTGCAACGGCGGCGGAAGGCGGGAAGGGCGAACTGTCACCAAGCAGTGATGGGGCCGAGGACTGGGAGGGCGCCCGAATGGCGAGGTCGCGGTAGAGCCTATGAAACGGTAACGGATGGCGGTCGGCCCGCGCGGGCCCGAGGGGCGCTCCCTATAATGGACGTCGACCGGCCACCCGCCGATACGGAGGGCGGGGGCCGCCGAAAGAGGAGGAGCGAGAGCCATGGTGCATTCCCTCAAAGAGGCGGAGACGAGGGAGACCCTTCGCCGCTGCCACGCTAACCAGCAGCGCGAGGCGCTGCTTCCCGCGGCATGGACGAAGCCGCCGGCGAACTCGTACAACGTGTTCCTGCTGTTCAACCTGGAGGCGGCGTGGGACGAGGGCCACTGCATCCTGGCGCTGGGCCCGGTGGGCGGCCCCTTGCAGACCTACTCCTACTACCGCCACAGCAGCCAGCTGGAGGCGCCGGGCATCATGGCCGACCTCAAGGAGCCCATGACCTTCGCCGAGCTGCGGGAGCGCTCGGGCTGGATCGTGCACGGCCAGCCGGGGAACTGGTGGAACGAGCACGTGAACTGCGCCATCGCCCTGTGGTGCGACGAGGCGACCTTCCGCGCCGTGCAGGCCTGCGCCGAGGACCGCCGCGCGCATACCGGCACCTACAACCTCATCACCTACAACTGCCTCACCTTCTGCGACGAGGCGCTGGCGGCCGGCGGCATCCACCTGCTCACGGAAAGCGGCCGCGAGCTGCACACCATCGTCCCCAAGGACGCCTTTAGGGACGTGGACCGGGTGGAGGGCGCCCATCCCTTCGAGGCGTGGAAGTACTGGTTCCCCCTCGGCGAGCCGCCGTCAAACGGCCTGCGCACCATCCAGGACGTCCCAGGCACGGACAAGCCGCTGGAATAAGCGGGAGGTCGCGCCCCGAGCGCGAAGCTGGTCCACATCGTGTATGATGGGAGGCGCTCTTCGCCGTAGACGCTGCTTGCCGTCCGCTCGTCGGGCATCTCGTCTTGCATGGGAGAAGAGGTTTTCGCTGTCTGGACTTTTGCGATTCAGTGCGGCATTTCGACAACGTTGCAGTGAGGAAGGTATGCCATGACTGATGGTCGTGAGGAGCCTTCGGCTTCCTATAAGCTGGGGAATGGCTGGGTTATTCTCCACTGGTGCGCCAATCTGACCATTATCCTTACGGGTTTCACGTTCATCCCTGCTCGGATCAACGCACAACCAGATGGGCAGGTCTTCATCGTTTGGGCGATCGTCCAAGTTGCAGTGCTCGTTGTTCTGGGCATGGCCTCGCAATTTGCGGTCATGCGGCCGCTTTCTATGGAGAACTGGGCTTCACCATTGCGCATGTGCGTCCTGTTTCTTGCCGGTATCGCGTGGTATTTCGCTGCCCATGCCATTGTGCCAGCCTTGGGTGGATTCTGGCTCATTGAGACCATTCCCTCCGCCGCGCTCCTATCTGTCGCATCGGCTATGGGATTCCTGTACATTGTCGATTACTGTCGGGCCACTTCTGAGACCGATTTCTGGAAGCATGCCGTCCCCGGATCTCTTATCGCCGCCTTTGTGGTGTTCTTTCCCATTGAGAGGTTCCCTCTCGTTGGTTCCGCCCTCTGCTGCCTGGTTTCCCTCGTGTGGTACATCGCGCATCGACGTCTCTCTTCCTCTTTGACGGAATACGAGACGGTATTGCCAGAGGGAGCCGAGGATCGACGTCGGCTTCCCATGGTGCTGGGATCGACGACCGCGCTTTTGTTCGCCGGTGGAATGATCTGCCCCATTGTGATGAATCCCACGAGCTTGGCGAGTGCGAGCTATACGATGCTCTATATTCTTTCGCTGCTCTCGCTGACCATCATCTTGACGATTACCCCAGCTCTTGGATGCCTACGGAGCATCTATTCTTACGCGAAGGTCTGCGTTGTCCTGTCGGCATTGGCTTACTGCTTTCTGGTATGTGCCGGCGATGCCTTGGTGGGGGCGACTGCCGCTGTACTGCTTGGCGCGTTTACGGTCAACGTGAGCATGATGTTTTATGTGCTCAGCCAGTGCCTTGGCGATCCCCGTGCGCGGTCTCTGCGATTCTGGGGTGCGGCGCTTCTCGTGTTCCTCGCGTTTTTTCTCGGAATTGCCCTCGCGTCGATGGCGATACATGCGTCGGGTGACAGAGACATCGATCGGTTCGTGGTTCTCTCGCTCTGCTCGTACCTGTTCTTTATCGTCTGCTTTCGTGAATCGTGGTCGTTCCAGAAGCCCCAGGCACTCGCTGTGAAGCGTATTGCCGTGACGCCGCTTTTGGCTAACTCCCTCGAGAATGAGCTCCATGGACGCTGTCAGGCCATAGCGGATGTCTACCAGCTGACCGATCGGGAGACCGAGGTTCTTACTTGCTTGAGCGAAGGGTGGAGCATTCCCGCGGCGGCTCAGCGCCTGATGGTCTCGCAGGATACCGTGCGCACCCATGTAAAGCACATCTATGCCAAGATCGGCATCCATTCCCGCGATGATTTGGTCGAAATCATTAAAATGCCTGATGAGAGCCTTCTCCCCAAATCTGGGTGATACGTCGATTTCCCCTAGCGCAAGCGATGACGCGTCAGATTCCTCCTCGTATGCTTCCGTCAGCCCGGTGAATCGGGAATGATCGGATCGCCCGTTACGGAGGGCGAGAAGGAGAGGAGGAATCGACATGAGTGAGACGCACGTGCATGGCATCGATGAGGCGAATATGGAGCGGCGGACGTTCCTGAAAGGATCTATGACGGCAGCGGCCCTTTTGGGTGCCGCGGGTATGTTCGGCTGTGCGCCGAATGCTGCTAAGCAGGAAGGGATGAAGCAGGAAGAGGCCGAGACTGCGGACATGCCCGATATGGGCGCCGTGGATCCGACGGCCGAGTACGAGTGCTGGTTGCCACCCCAAGGTGAGGTGGCGTTCGAGTCCGAGCCCGTGACTGACATCGCCCAGACGGAAGACTGGGATGTGGTTATCGTCGGCATGGGGGCGGCTGGTTCGGCCGCCGCAGCCTATGCGTCTGCAAACGGGCTTAAGACGCTGGTGGTGGAGAAGATGAGCGTCCCTGCTGCCAATCCCGGGGATATTTTCGTTATCAACTCGAAGGTTCAGGAGCAGCACCAGTTTCCCTGTCCGACCTTCAAGGACTTCATGGAGGCCCTCATGACCTCGAGTGCCTATCGGGCCAACGGGCCAAAGCTCGCGGCGCTCTATCATCACAGCGGAGAGGCGTTCGACTGGCTCTACGACAACGCCCTGGTGCCGGCGGGCATCGAGGCCGAGCCGACGTTCCCCGCCTTCCCCGGGATCATGATGGAGGGTTGGACGCGCTGCGTCAACGCCAACATCACGTGGGTTGGGGGACGCAACCAGCGGCAGGCTGACGTCCACAAATCCATTGCCGACCTCGCTTTGGCCCAAGGTGCAGAGATTCGCTTCGACACGCCTGCCGTGCAGCTTGTGCAAGACGGGAACGGCGCAGTGACCGGTGTTGTCGTGAAGGGGAGCGACGGCGCGTATACGCAGCTTAACGCGTCGAAGGGAGTCCTGTTGGCGACGGGCGGCTATGCGGCGAACATGGAGCGCATGAAGAAGTACATGCGCCCGCGCGATTACGCCACGATTGCCGCCGTGCAATTCGCCAACGTCGGTGTGACCGGCGACGGGCACGAGATGGGCCTTGCGGTAGGAGCCGCGGAAGACGACGCGCCCCATTCGGCCCTACTCAACAGCTACGGTATAGTCGATGCGCATATGATGGGCATCCCGGCCCTCTTCATTCCCTGGATTCGCGTGAACGAACAAGGTCGCCGTTTCGTGAACGAGGAGGTGCCCGTCAGCATGCTCGGCGGCGCCATTATCAACCAGACCCACGGACGTTGCTGGACGGTTCTCGATGCCAATTATCCCCAAGCGGCCGCACAGCTCAAAACGGCCTATCTGTCCAACGATCCAACTATCGCCGATGGGTCGGTGGCGGTGATCGGGCAGATGATCGAGGAGGGCGCTTTGATCCAGGCCGACACGGTGGAGGAGCTCGCGGAGAAGATGGGCGTCGACGCTGCGACTCTGAAGGAAACGTTCGAGCGCACCACGCGCGATGCAGCGAGCGGCGTCGACACGCTGTTCGAGAAGGAGTTCCTCTATCCGCTCGATACGCCGCCGTTCTACGCTATCCACGAGGGCTCGACGCTGCTCAGCACGTGTAGCGGCCTGCATACCGACGAGGTCGCCCGAGTTGTCACGCCCGAGGGAGATGTCATTCCCGGTCTCTACGCGATTGGCGAATGCGCCGGTGGTCTGTGGGCTGGCGGTATGTACACCCATCATGTCTATGGCGGTGATTGGGCTGCTGCCATCACCTTCGCCTATCTAGCTGTTCAGGATCTTCTAGCTGCTTAGTTTCGCTTTTCAGCTTCCCTCCCCCCCCCC
>ERZ773162.1349-NODE-1349-length-20080-cov-14.085094_pt1 | contig 20080 bp, 7 predicted proteins | sample MGYA00511113_ERZ773162 | MGnify/ENA primary metagenome ERZ773162 (study PRJEB29015, sample SAMEA2737807) | human gut metagenome | biome: human gut; feature: human-associated habitat; material: faeces | place: China | collected 2012 ... | reverse complement strand
AAAATGATCTTTTGGGAGATACTTCCCTCTGTCATTCTCAGACTCTTTTTCATAGCAAAAATTACCCTTCCCCTTCCTGCGTTCTTTGCGTGAATAGAGATGAAGGACTGCTCTTTATGACAGTTATCTCTCTATCTTATTATTTGTACCATACCACGCATACGTTGCTGATGTCAATGAATGCAGCGGATTCCAAACCTGGAAATCCGGGATATTTTTGAAACACAGATCATGGAATACTACTTGGAATTCTTGGCGTAAAGGAAGAATGGTACGTATCGTCCAATCAGGAAAGCGACGAAGGATACAGCGATATTCTCGTTGAAAGTGAAAACAGTGAAACGGTTATTCTTATCGAAGTCAAGTATGCCAATGACGGAAATCTTGATCAGGCTTGTGAACGGGCACTACAACAAATAGAAGAAAAGAAATATGATGAAGAACTCCGGGAGAACGGAGTGAGTAAAATTCTAAAATATGGGATTGCATGTTATATGAAACGCTGCAAGGTGAAACAGGCAGAGAAATAATACAACAGAATGCAGTCTGGTTCAGCAAAACTACTACTTATTCGATTATTATGATGACTTGCTTGATTCGGTTAAAAAATCCACAGTCAGAATGTCCCCTTCAGACTCCTGGCTGCGAATTTTGCCGCTACTCAGCCCGCCATAATATAAATCATATCCGTTTCTTTGTTGTTCTGTACCGTTTCATCCCAGGTGATATGCAGAATATAATAGTTCACATAATTCCCATTTTTATCTGGCTTTTGCTTTTCATCCGGAAGTTTTTCCTGACTGGCTGTCTTCCAATAAAGAGGCTCTGCTGATTTCTGAACATGACTATATTCTTCATATGTTTTCTTATGATAAGCATTTGTTGCATAGTTGCTTTCTGTCTCTTTATTTAAATAGTTTCCTGCCAACTTACTACCTTTCTTATAGTAATCCCCCAGATAAAAAATACTTCCATCCACTGCCTCCGTTTCTATAGATGCCTTATCAATTTCATACGAAAATCCAATATTCGTAGTATGTGCCAGCTGAAGATGATAATCCAGTCCCGGCTTTGTGCTGTACACACAGAATACAACGTCTTTATACTTCTGTGCCCCGGAAACGTCAATATTGCTCAGCTCCAGCTGCTGGATCGGTTTTGCATCTCCGGCTCCGATCAGCAATGCGTTTGGCATATTTACTTTCGTTATCGTCTCCATACTTCGATGCATATACAGCCAGGCAAAAACCGGCAGCACCAGAAGGGCAGAGAATGCCAGAATCACAGATATGACACTCCGTTTTTTCCGCGTCAGCCACATCCTATGCTTCTCCTGCCTGCCCTCATCCTGCTGTTTCTCTGTCTGCTCCTTCATGGAAACACCTCCTTCTTTGCCACATTTTTGTTCGGTTTTATTGCGCATCCAGTTCCAGCTGTACATACTGGACGTTTTTCCCAAGATACTGGTCTGCTGAATCATAGTAAGCCGCGACCATAGAATAGAGAGCCGGATTGAATTTCTCTCGTATCTGTGAAAGCGTATCTTTTGTAACATTCTCCTGAAATTTTACAGAATCCTCCCACCGGAAATAACGATTCGATGATGAATTTTCCTCCACTTCGCCCATCGTCTCAAACAGGTTCTCCGGCAATGCCGAAAGTGCATTATCCTCACTTGATGGATTTTCCGAAAACAGCAGCGGATTCTTTCCGCTATAGCCGTCTGCTTTTCTCAGATACGACTCCAGCCTTTCCGGCCAGATCCAGTATATCGTAACCGGATAAGCAGTGTCTTTTTTGGCATTCGTATTATTCCAGGTCAGCTTTCCACTCTTTGATTCAAGGACAGCCGCTTCCGTTTCACTGCCAAGCCTCATACTCCACTCTCCTGCATCCCGGGATATCCAGCCTTTATAGCACCCCGCCTTCTCATTGTATCCCGCAAACAAAAGAATGTGTCCTTCCAGCAATTGCTGCAGCGACGGATCCGTAACTTCCGTTAAATCATTTTGGGTCACATTCTCCTCATTCTTTTTGTCATCCGCGATCTGATATCCGGTCAGAACCAGATCCAACGTTACTTTAAGCGAGCCATCCTTATTGGGAATGATATAAAATGTCATTTTTCCATAAGAACCCGGCTCAATCCCTGTCGGTTTTCCATCCTCACCTGTATTGTTCATATTGCTTTCCGGTGTAACAGCCCAGCAGATGGAAGTGTGGCTTCCATCGGTAGACCAGTATTTTTTCCCGTCTATCTCTCTTAAGGCTCCAGGGGATACTGTCAGCAGTTTGTCATATATTCCTCGATCTGCATCTTCATCACTTTTTGTCCCTGCCGCGGCAAGATCGAAGGGCATATCCGCAGGCCGGATAGCAGCACCAGTCGCATCGACCCTGGTATTGCTGACAAACCATGCAATACTTACAACGATCATCACAATGAAAGCTGCAACAACGATGATTCCCGTCCGGAAAAAGATTTTCCACTGGTTTTTCAGAAGCTCTATCTGTTTCTGCGCTTTCTGTCTGTATTCTTCTGCCGTCAGCTCTTCTTTTCCTTTTTTCCAGCGCATCCCTTTTCACCTCGCTTCTGTCCCATTTTTTATCGTTACCGTCCGCCATTTTCCGGCGAACGGCAACATTTTGTTACTGTTCACAGCATAGCTGTAAACAGTAACGTATCTCGTCATTTAGAATCGCCTTTGGCGATGGCCGAGATACATTCAGTCCAAAACGTGCATCCTCATAGCTAATCAGCAAAGTGATTAGCTATGGTCTGAACAGTAACAACATTTTGTCTGCTGCCGGATCGCTTAATTATTGTCTATCATATCCTGATAGATCCGGGCATTGGTATAGATGATATAATCCGTTGCTTTCGTACCATCCAGTTCACTTCCGTTTTCATCGAGCAGAACCGCAGTCAGGCGCACTCTATAATTTGCATAAGTATAGTTCTTTTCTTCAAATTTCTCGCCAGTCAATGGCGTAAAGGTAAATTGCGCAAACTGATGCTTCGTATCGTCCGATACAAAATCGTTCTTCCACTGATATGCTTTATCACCATTTTCGGAAATATCATCTGATTTTGAATCTTTGACAATATTCTGGAGATAAGATCCAATTTCCAACGGATTTGTTTCATCATAAGTTCCATTCTCATTTTTCTGGAACAATTCCATTTTATAGCGGATGGCTGCAGCCCTGGAAAGAGTTTCTGTATCCACATTGGAATAATCATAATCTGCTCTTGTATAGATCATGTCGGAGCGGTTCTTTGCTGCATCACTCGGGTTGACTCCAAGCTGCTGCGTCGTATCTCCGATTCCGGTTCCATCTACGCTGGAATATCTGAGGATCGCTTTGGATGGGTTTGTAATGTAATAACGATTTTTATCTTCTTTCGTTTTTTTATTTTCTGTAATCGGCAGCTGCGTAGATGTATTGGCAATACGTGACACACCAACAACGGATGCACCACTATTATCTGTATCTGCGGTGCCCCTCACCGGAAAATCATCCACGCCATCATACGTAAGTGTGATTTCAGCTGTAACCGTTATCGCATTCTTCTCACTGTCTGCCCTTTCCAATGCGCTTTTCAACTCGCTGCTTCCATATCGAAGCGACATCGTTTCAAGTCCGGCTGCGTTTGAATTCTTACCTTTTTCTGAATGGATTTCTGTTCCATCTGATTTTGAAAGCTGATATATATATTGGATGTTTTCTGTACCGATTACACCATTGATTCCAGCCGCCTTTTCCAAATATTTTTTCAAGCTGATGTTAAACTCGTGATAAACTTCGGAAGGTCCAAGTAACTGAAACTGAGCCCGCCCTGCATCTGTCAGCCACAATTCACCTGTCAGATTAATCTTGATACCATCTCCATTTTCCATCGCAGTATCTCCCATCGGACTTCCATTATGAATACGGCTGGTGGAAATACGGAACGTCTGCTGAACTCCATTGTATACTACGTAAGCAGAACTATCCGCATCCTTATCCGATTTAATGACAGCCGGCAGCGTACCTTCCTTGAGTGACATTGTTGCGGCATACAATCGGTTGTTTACAATGGACACTCCATCTGTCTTTGGAATCTGAATGGTAAGATAGTACTCTTCCTTCCATTCCTGTGAATTCAAAAAAGTATCCGTTTTTGATATTGTCATCCGATATTTTTCTACATCTTTGTCATTTTCTTCCGCTTTTCGGTAATAGTCTGCGCCGATTCTGACCGTTGCTTTGGACGGTTCTGTCTCCTTCACATAATAGGTTGTTCCATTTTTCGGTTCCAATACCTGCTCTGCCTTCAACCCAAGTAAATCGCAAATATAAACAGGAGCGAATTTCTGAGGTGTCTGACCTTGACCGGTACTACCTGGCACTGTCATATTTGCAAGGTTAAATCTGTGCAAATCCTCGTTTCCGTCTGTCGTATAAATATAATACTGTTTGGTCTGTCTGTCTACCAACGTCAGCCTTGTTCCTTTCGGGAGCAGTTTTTGTGTATTACCAGAACTGCCCGATGCCAGATCCAGAACCTTGTCATAATACCACAGCAGATTCTCACCATTGTCCAGCATGGACTGCCAGTCTGTCTCTTTCTCATAGCTGTATTCTATCAATGCCGTCAATGGCTCATTGAAGTCTGCGGTTGCATAATGATTTCTGCTTATATCTGTCATAGGATAATCCGATGCACAGTAATCCGTTCCTGCAAGAAACCTTGTTTTGAAATTGATATAGAGAACCTTTTTCACAAGCACCGGAATGTACAGATGGAAAACATGTGGGTTTGTAGTGCTTGTGGTGTCTGTCGGATCTATGTAGGTCACATCCAGCAAGGTAAACTGACTGCACTGGTTATCATATGCATTCGGGGTGATGGAAAGCTTCTTTCCTGAGCTGACACTTAAGCTTGCATTTGTCTGAGGGGCAAAATTATGAGTATTGCTGTCCCATTTATAACTCGTTGCTGTAATGTCTTTCATCTGTTTCTTCGCTGTATCTCCATTGTTCATATTTGTCATTGCCGCAATATAGTCCCAGATCATTCCATCCACATCTGCGGTATTATTTACAACAAGCACCGGAAAGTCAACATTTTCGTCTACCGTTGTGGTTGCGTTTTCTTCGGCTCTGTAAGTTGTAAGATATGCGTCGTTTGTTTGACTTAATAGTTTTTCAACACTCTCTTTCGTACTATCGTCTATATTCCAGTAGTAAGCTGAATCATGAGATTCACTGCCCAGTTCGGTTAAAATTGCTCTGGCTGTTCCGGTTCCTGCCGCATTACCGGTCATAACTGTTCCATCTGCAAAAGGCACATCACTCTTCGGGTTGACATCTACCCATGGGCTAGCGGAAGAGGATGGTTTCGCTGTGGAGTCGGTTGGCTGATAGGTCTGATCAGCGTTGGCATCGGCGTAGATGATGGTAGCAGAACCGTTTTGAGTTCCAATGTCTTTCTGTGGTAAAACAGTGCCGGAGGCAGAAACTGCTGTCAGATTGATGGCATCATTTGAACCACTTAATCCAATCCAGAATCCTCCCTCTTTTATAGGCTGAACTTCAACTTCTGGATTTGTAGCATATCCGACTTTGCACGACTCTGCAAGAATATTGTAGCCTTTCATACTATTAACATATTTAGAATTAATGTCCGTAGAGCCTGTCAATAATCCTGCCCATCTGGTCGCCGTATATTTAGTAACTGCTATGACCTGATTAAATTCTATATTCGATGCAAGTATATTCCCATCATTGGTTCCGACAAGACCTCCAACATACCGCCCGAGAATATTCACCTTTTCTTCCTTACATATTTGGAATATGGCTGTACATCCATCCTTCAGATAACCAATAAAACCGCCAACCCAGTTTTTCGCTTCACTCTTTACATAGGTATCCTTTTCCGAACAATTCATGATCTTAACATCGGTATTTGACCAACCTACAAAACCACCTGTGTATTGCTGTCCGTTAATCTTTGAATTACAATCCATGGTTACCTCCGAAATAGCCAATAGACTATCATGATATCCAATTATGCCTCCTGTATAACCTGTTGTTTTTTTCGGATTGCTTACTTCAATAGAATGTAGGACACAGCTAGTCACATTAATGCTAATATTTGTTCCATTTCTTTTTCCTGCAATCAAACCACCTATATCTCGAACACTTTCTCCGGTAACCGTCACATTATTTGCCTTCACATTTTTAATACTCACACCAGAAAAGTCACAAGCGCCGACAAGGCCTCCTGCTGCTGCTGTCTTATAGACAGCTGAAATTGTAGTAACTTTAAGATTCTGGATATTAACATCCTCATTAGAATCTCTTTTGATTTCCAAAGTACCATATCCAACATTCCATCCAACTAATCCACCTGAACTGCCATCGTTCTGAACCCATTTTGATACATTTACATTCTCAATAGACCAGTTGCTAAAAGTTACATTTCTCTTAGAATTATTATATCCATCAATATACCCAATGGCTCCTCCTGTCATTGTGCCACCATATACATTAATGTTCTTCAGTGAAAACTCATGAAAAGTAACCTTACCTGCAGAATTGGCCGTTCTCGCAGCGAATCCACCAACACCTGTTTTGTTATCTGATTCTTTCACAGGGCACAAATTTGAATCTGTTTTATTAAACAGACCGATTTTAACGTTTCCTGATATTGCAAGATTGCTCACACGACACTCATCTTTAAAATGAAAATCGACAAATACTCCTGCTCCCTGATTTCGCCATGAACCATCTGTATATTCGATTCCGTACTCATTTTGATTCATGTCTAATATAATCTTTGTGGCATTTTTTTCATTACCAGAAATGTTCTTTATCAGAAGATTCCGCCGATATACTTTGGGAATACTGCAATCTTTATTCCAAACAACCTTATTCTCCCCATAACTGCATCCAATCCCCCGGAATCCGTTGCCATAAGCAGTCATATCAATGCTTTCTGCACTGAATATAAGATTAACCGGGATATTCGTAACTGTCTTTGTATCACTGCTCTTTCCTGCCAGCCTTGCTGCTGTGATATCTGTTGTATAGTTCTTCACCAGATAAGAAACTCTGTTTTTTGCAACATCACTTCCTGCAGAACCTGCATTTTCACCCCAGTATTTTTCATCTGCAAGCCTTGTACCTGCATCTGTTCCTGCATCTGTTCCGATTCCTTCATACGTCGCAGTACGTGGTTTTCCATATTGATACGCATCAACCACCTGGCTGTCTACATCCGTATAACTCCCTGTAGAATCCATCGCTCCTGCACCGCTGTTTACAATCGCGGACAGCAGCCACAGTCCCTGTGCAGACGCTACAGTAGCGTTTAATACATCATTTTCCTCGGATACCGTCAGGTCACTTTTCCCTGCGTGTAAACTTGGAATGATATAGTTTTTATCGGTATTTTTTACAGTACAGTTTTCTGCACATGCATAGCCATCTAATACACGACCAACATAGGGGTTGCGATAGAAATAGTCACCGCCCTCTGTAGTTGATTTACCATCGGGTGTACCATCATCATTTAACATCTTTACTGTTTTCTTTGTACCGGCCGCTTCCGCACATACCGCCGTAAAAGTATTGGTTGTCTTATCCATATTGCGGAAAACTACTCCACCGCCGGTTTTTTCATAGTCATTATCTTCAGTTACGTGGGTTGCCCCACCAACCAGACCGACATATCCTCCGGCAGCTATTAACTCTTTATAGTCACCGCTAAATGATACTGTATTTTCATTATACTGTACGGACACATGATCAATAATGGTATCACCACCCATGCAATAACCGATAACTCCGCCAAAGAATGGATTTTTATTATCTGTTCCCGGCAATTTTTCAGCCTGCATCTGAATCTTTGCATCTAAATAGTCCACCGTCAGATCTTTTACTACGCTTCCACGGCTGTAGGCAATCAGACCGCCGAAGCTGTCTTTGTTCCCGTTCGATCCTTTCATACTTACAGTGATGGAATTGCCGTTATCAGCTGAACCAACAATCACACCGCTGAATGGTTTCGTCAGTGTACCAAGTCCGCTGAAGGTTTCTGCGGAAATCGTAATGTCTTTCTCGATTTTGTAATACGCATTTAACAGATAGCTGGTTGCTTTAGCTGTATCTATTGTATCTGTTGCTCCATCCACTTTCCATGCATTATTTTCCCATGTATAGGTAATATCCGTGCCTGTAGTATCAGAAGCAGCATTCCCCTGCGTATGGTAGTTCTCCGCTGTCTGTGTCTGACTTTCCAGGACTTTTGAATTAAATACTACCTGGAAGTTTGAAATACTGCCCGGGGTACGGATATAAGAAGCCAGTGAACTCAGCTGAAGTGCGTCTTCAATAATATACGGATCCCCATAGGTACCGCAGCCTTTCAGCAGACCAGTAGATTTCTGGTTGATATCCAGCTCATATGTACTTTCTTCAATATTCTGTGCTACCATGACATAACGAAGAAAATTCGTGTCCTTATATCTGTCTTTCACATAAGCTTCATTCGCATTTTTATTCTTCTCATCTGTGATATAGCTGTCCACATCATAGTACTGATACTGCTTATCCGGATTTCGACCAATTGTCCCTGTATTCGTCAGCTCCACACCATAAGTAACTTTATTATCGGTACTGTTAAAGTTATACGTACCGGAACCATCGGAAGAATACATAAAGTACTCCATAAGGATTGCCCGGGTAAATATCGTATGAGTTGTGTGATACTCTACCTGCTCGGTTCCATTATTCCACACAGAGGTAGATTTTTCTGAATCTTCGGCTACACGTCCGTCCAGTGCAATATTGGAAAATGAAAGAGTCAGCTTGGATGCTGTCTTGTCACCGACGGAGCCGACCAGACTGGTTGCAGCATACGCAGTTTTTTGATTATTGCCCTCTCCTGTCATATATTTTGCACTTGTAGAGAGCTTATCTACGGTCAATTTCGCTGCTTTTGCAATTCGATTGATCAGAAGTGGCGCATAGGTGGTATCATTGCCTTTTTCCACACCTGTCACTCTGATTCCATCCAATGTTACATTTTTCAGAGTGATTCCAACAATGTTGCTGATCGGATTTCCGATGACACTTCCATAAATCAGTGCACCGGAATTATATTGTGTACTGTTGTCTGAACCGTCTGTATTTTTTTCACTTTTAAATTTTTCTTTTCCTACCACACCCGCAAAAGAAGTCTTATTTACCAGCACACCATGAGAAGTGTTATAGAACAATCCGTGCTGCATCAGGTAATGCTGATGTTCTGCATCCGAGAATGATTTATTTGTTCCTTCTATCGTATTCATTACATCGTACGCAAAGGTCAGGTTTGTATCTGAACCAGTATTACTTTCCGAGCCAATATGTACCGGGGTAAGCGGTGTCACCGGATAATACGAATATCCATCCAGATTCAGGTTTCCGGATATGCTTGTCACAAAAGGATTATCTGGTGTACTGGTGATTTTTTCCCTGAACCACGTTCTGATATTTTCTGCAGCATACTGGGCTGCACTCCACAAAACTAAATCCGGTTCCGAAGTGATATTTTTAAGATTCGTTGTATACTTGTCTTTTCTGTAGCTATCCAAGTTGTAATAATATCTTGTCTTTGTGTTTTTATAATTTTCTTTTCCTATCTGACCCGTGTATGTATTTGTTGTTGTACTGTCCTTATCAATCAAAGCTGCTTTTCCACTGCTGTCACGTACTGCAAGAGAAACTACTGCATTGCTGTTCCCGGCATCATCAAATCTGGTAATGCCAGCCAGTTCATCAAAGTACTCTGAATTGCCGATGTTCAGGGCAACTGCACCCTCGTTAATTTTATAAGCGGAATCCGCCGCACTTCCCCATGTGCCCACTTCCAGATAGAGGGCAGAGGTTGTCTTGGTCTGATCTGCATTCGTTTCTGTAAGCAGACCGGTTCCCACCAGCAGACCACTTGGATTCTCTTTCTCTGATTTTCCTGTAAAGGTATTTGCTTTCTTATCTGTGTCTGTCGTAAATACGATGCTGTCCTTTGCGGTTGCATTCCAGTATCCGGTTGCCTGATAGACAAGTCCACCAAACTGGGCAGTGCATGCATTTAGCGTCGAGCCCGCTATGGTCACTCCGGCATTCGCAGCAAACTTAACATTCGTATTCTTCCACTGGTAGCCCAGCAGACCGCCGCTGGTTATGTCTGATGATGTTGTGACCGTCTCACCGTTTACCGATAATTTAGAAACCTCTATCGTGCTAGGTTTTGCCTTGTTATTCGAATCTTCCCCACGGCTGACTGCGATCAGACCGCCGACATTGGCATTGGATTGCGATGCGGATGTAATGGAACCGCTTAAGGTCGTGTTACGCACAGTTACGGTACAGTCCCCCATTACTTCCGCCGCAAGACCGCCGATTCTATGGTTGTCGGTATCACGTTCATCCGCAAGGCTCGCAGTATTCCCCCATGTACAATCTTTAAAGGTTAACGTACTTCCTTCGCATCGAGCCAGAAATCCTCCCTGCCAAGCCAGAAGCTTCTTTGCATCTGCTTCTTCTGTTACAGAACTCCTGGTATTTACTGTAACCGAATTGAATTCTGTCTCTCCACTTGCCAGACCTATTGCCCCTGCTACAAATGCCGGATATTTGATCTCTTTTTCTTCCTGATTTACCGTCTTCGGGATTTTGCAGATGACATTACCATTAATCGTAAGCTTGGAAATGGTTACATCTCCGGCAAATGGAATCAGTGCCAGACTGTAATGCGTATCTCGCTGGTCGCTTCGCTTTGCATAGAGCTGTCCGGCTGCAAGATCATTTCCAGAAATACTTTTGCCATATGCAGTTCCAATATCCAATGTAATCGTATAATTGCCGCCGTCCAGCGTTCCTTTGAACAGCTGTGCACCCTTACCTTTCTCATTATCCTTGCCGATGCCAATAATACCTGTATTGGTAAGATCCACATTCCCGGTAAGCTTCACTGTCTGTTCCGGGTCTCGATACACCTCATTCTTAAGCTTCAGGGCTTCCGTCTTTCCAGTATTGGTCTTGGAAAACTCGAATGCCAGCGCATATGCCGCAAATTGATTTGCACCATTGATATCCGCCTTAGTTCCATTCTCTACAGAACTGTTTATCGTAACAGTATGAGCTTCTTCATTAAAGGTAAAGACTCCATCTTTGCCTTCAGACAGATTTCCCCCAAGTCGAATCACAGCCCCCCAGTTTCCAATATCTGAGCCGCCTCGATCCGTGCCGGAATAACGGGTCAGGCTCCAGCCTTTTCCGTCTGCATCCAGACTATTACCATTTCCAAGAGCATAGATCAGACCATTTTCATTGCATCCCACAATCTGTCCTACATGGTTATAAGCAGTTGTAATCTTCTGATTCTCTAAATTTGTCTCTCCATGAAGGCGCAGTACCCCCTTTATCAGATGACCGACCAGACCGCCATGACCTTCCACCTGATCTGCTCCGTTTGCAAGATCATTATCATCTGCTGTAGTTATTGTCACATTTCCCACATTGAGGAAACCGTCATTCAGCTTTCCCACCAGACCGCCAACACTTGTGGTATTACTGTTTTTCATATCTGCTGTGGAAGCAGACACATTTTCGATTTCCACATAACTGCTGCCGGATACAGCACCGATCACTCCACCATACGTGGTACTTGCTTTACTTCCACCTGTGGAAACTGCCCTGATATCTGGATCAGCAGCGTTGGAAGTTCCTTTTATGGCCAGTGTATTTTTCATAACGTCTGCACTATTTCTATCTATACTAGTTACAGTATCATAGGCTCCGATCAGTCCGCCCAGATTTTTCACTTCGCTCTCACTGATCACCTTTGTCGTGATGGCATCTGTCGTCTTTCCTGAGACAGCCACGGTAGTGGAACTTGTACTGGTATTTTTCAGTATGCCAAATAATCCGCCGACATCCTCGCCGCCGGAAACAGCAATGCTGTGAAACTCATATTCAGAAAGATCGTAGCTGATTGAATTGACAGTACCGTTATCTATGCCGCCTTTCGTAACCGAATACGCTCCGATCAGTCCACCTGCTGCTTTTCCACTGCCTGCCTTTAACGTAAGTGTATCCGCAAACACAAACTTTCCGGCAGCCGCTTCGTTTTCTCCATTTTCTGCCTGAACGCTGATCTTTCCATCTGTCACGCTTCCGGCCAGTCCTCCGGCATTTCCGAACGCAGAGCTTACCTGCGCTGCAGAAGTTCCGGCAATTGTTAATTGACTGTCTGCTTTCATATGGCCGACAAATCCGCCCGCATCTGCTTCTGATGCGGTTGCTTCGACACTAACCGGATTCTTATCATTATTCTTAAAAGTCGCAGTCAGGGATGCGCCCGATTCCATTGTATTACAGAATAAACCTGTATGACTCTCTCCGCTGACTTTCAATGAGTTTGAGAAATTATTTGTAAAAGTGATCTCTGCACTGCTGCCTTCTTCCATCGTGCCAATCAAACCGCCGATTGCTGCTTCTTGTATCTCAGCAGAATTCAAATTGCTAAGCACAACCTTTGAAGTCAATTTTGTATCGTTTCCACCATTTTTCAGTTTTTCCGCCAAAAGTGGGTTTCCGGTGGAGGAAAAAGTCTTTGAAATGCTAAAGGAAATCGAATCCAGTTTTGCTTTCGTTGAAAGCGCATAAAACAGTGCTTTCGTCGTGGTTATTGAGAATTTTTCTGCTGATGTTTTTTTATCAAATTCAAATTTTCCTTCATACGGATTGTCATCATCACCCAGTCCCAGAAAGCTATAAGTCTTTCCGTCAATCTCTGCCGTTCCTGTAAGATCCCATCCTGAAGTTGTAACCAGGTTTATTCCCTTCTCTTTATATTCTGAAGGCTTCACATTGGATAACAGGATTAATCCGATTCCATCTGTTATCGTTATTGTCCTGGTATTTGTATCAACTTTTAATTTGTCTTTTGCAGTTTTATCATCTTGAGCAAGTTGAGCCGCCTGCTCAAGTGTCAGCGTCGGAGTCTGATTTCCCGCATCCGCTTGGCTTTCCGTATCTCTGCCGTCCCGCCGTGTTTCATTTTCTGCTGTTCCTGTCTCGCCGCCTTTTTCTGTCGGTTCTGCGCTGTCTGTCTGGGTTTTTGTCCCGCTCTGCTCTGTACTTTCCGTCTGTCCTCCGGTTCCGCCATCTTCCCCTGCATCTACAGAGCCTGTCCCAGTATCCAGAATGGATTCGCCTGCTGCTTCTTCCGATATGGTCTGCGTTTCCGTGCCTTCTTCTGCCCCTGCCAGTGCCGATGCCGGTGTCGTCAGTACCATGCAGACCGCCATTCCGGTCGCTACCATACGCTTCATCCAGTTTATCTTTTTATGTACTCTCATTTTCATCAATCCTATCCTGCCTGTAAAAATAGTAGGAGACCTTATAATCCACTCATTTTTCTAACTCACTTTGCCCCTTCTGCTTTCTTTTCCTGGTAGGAAACAGTAACAAGACTTCCAAAAAAAATCCAGTTATTCTCTTTCTCCTCCAACGGTTTGTCCGGGTTTCTGTAAAACTGGAACTGGATTGCGGTTGTCGAAGCGTCCACATCAAATACATATGAATGCTTCCCCTGCTCCGGGACTGTGGTATTTTTCCCACCTATTACAGTCCAGCTGCTCAGCTGCAGCTTATCATCCCAGGTGACCGTCACCTTTCCTTCTCCATTTCCTGATATTTCATAATTGAATGCATCGTAATCCAATGGTTTCTTGTTAATTGTGGAATCAAGGAATTTTCCCGTCCAGTTTTTTGTCACTTTGTAATCTGCAAACGAAAGAATTGCTGCCAGTTTCTGCGAATTGACCGCGTCTGCCGAACTGGAATCCGGTTCCGCCGTTATCTGGATTTTGATCTTGTCTTTCAACGCTTTTGGAATCTGGAAGGAATAACTGTTTTTTTCTGCTTTTCCCGCTGCCAGTTTCTGTCCTGTCAGGGTACATGTTCCATCCGCATTAAATTTTTTCCCGCTCATCGTGATGTCTGTAATTCCACCCGGAAGGTTTTCTCCGCCGTCTGTGGCAGTCAGGACTGCACTGACTGTGTAGGTAATGTTCTTCGGGTTATAAAGAGTCTCATCGCCCCACACATAATTGCACACGATTACCGTAATGGTGTAATAATTGTCACTTTCTGCGAGTGAAATCCGTTTCACCGGAGGATTTTCATCCGTCAGGCTTATCAGTGACAGATAATTCGAACCAAACATTGTATCGCTCTGTGTTCCTGTCGATACGACACGCTTTACACTCTGAAAATTAGTGTACGCCGCGAAGCTTCCGCCCACGACAAGGATCAGCACTCCTAGAACAAAAATTGCTCCGGCAAGACTGCCATGCCGGAGCCGTTTTCCTGTCTTTTTCTTCATTTTAATCTCCACTCTTCCGTGCAATCTATGTTCTCTATTTTACCTATCGTGTCTCAAAAATGCAAGCATTCCTTGTGCTTTGCAATAATTTGTTACTGTTCATACTACTGCTCACCCAGTAATACCTATTTTCTTCCGTGTGGCATATATACTCGATCCCAACGCATACCATGGCAACGTTACTTACTGAACGATGATACTTTTTCGCCTATAATCCTATAAAAACAACCGTTTAATGATTTTACAACTTGCTTTCATAAGGCTTTCGGAGCATATAGCCGTATGAAAGCTTGTATTGTCAGGGATTAGGATAAACTTTTGCTATTTTGCACATTGATTTTTTGTCCAGCGTACATATATTAGTCATAAACCACCTCCTACTGTTCCAAGGAGTCCTGGTTCCTGATTTTTTGAATTTTAAGGCAAAAAAACAGAGCATAAACTAATATGCTCCATTTTTATACGGTTATCCTATATTCTATTTTTCAATCTTTACATCTCTTAACTGTTTACAGATAGTCTGCTCCATCTTCTCAATATCCAAAGGTTTTGCCAGATGTGCATTCATTTCAATAGCAATACACTTTTCAGCATCCTCTTGAAAAGCATTTGCTGTCATGGCAATAATCGGGATCTCTGCCTTTTTTATATCCTGTAAATGTCTGATACATTTGGTCGCCTCATAGCCGTCCATATTCGGCATCTGGATATCCATCAAAATCATGTCATAAGTTCCGGCCGGCATCTGATCTATCCTGTTTACACACTGTATACCATCTTCCACCCGGTCAATGATAAGCCCTGTTTCTTCAAGTATTGCAATTGCAATTTCTGCGTTCAGCTCATTATCCTCTGCCAGTAAAATATGTTTTCCGCGCAGGTTTTCTCCCATATCAGATGCTATTACTGTTTCTATCTTCTGGCTGTAATATTTCTTGTCAGCCATTTTATGCATCAGCGTAACCGTAAATACAGTTCCTTTTCCCAGTTCACTTTCTACTTCAATGCTGCCGCCCATCAGATCGACCATTTTCTTTACGATTGGCATTCCAAGACCGGTTCCTCCGACTTTTCCGGTCGTTGTATTATGTTCACGAATTTCCCTTATTTTTGTACCATCACACAGGACATTTCTATGTGTAACCTGCATGTTCCCGCTTAGATGAATTCCTTTTTCTTCCGCTTCAGATGCAAATGTACTTATGATTTCATCTACAACCTCACCAACTCTTTCATAATTCTCATCTACTTTCATCTTTCCGCTTTCAATCCGGGCCATATCAAGCACATTATTGATGATGGATAATAACAGTTTTCTGGATTGTTCAATTTTCTTCTGATAATCCAGCTGCTTCGGTTCTGTCAGTTGTGTTTTCATCAGCTGGTTATATCCCAGGATTACATTCATCGGCGTACGGATATCATGGGACATATTATTCAGAAATTCCGTTTTTGCTTTGTTTGCATTTTCGGCGACAGCATATGCTTTTTTCAGCTTTTCTTCCTGCATACGCTCTTTCTTTATCAGACTGTCAATATTTCTTGTTCCGACTACAGCCATCCTTGTTCCGTCTTTTTTCTTTACGTATGCCACTCTTACCTGATAATATTTGATCCCTGTTTCCGACTTAAACTCGTATCCCATGGAATAATCCTCTTCCCGTGAACGCAGAGCTTCCAGACCCAGCTGCTTTTCAAATTCTCCGTTGGTATTATCAGATACCATCGTCTCAGCATAAGAAGGAATTATTTTTGACCATCTGTTACCACATTTTTTGCAGAAATCTGAAATAATCTTTCCATTCTCCCCAGACTCACGATAAGAAAGTACCTGATCTTTGTCCAGTTCTACTGCCAGAACAGAGAAATATTCTTTTCCAAGACCTTCTATAATCTCTCTTTGAAGCTCTATCTCCTGCTCTTTTTTCATGATTTCATCTACAGAATAGAAACCGAGGATGATCTTAAAATGATCTTCCTCATTGGATAATCGTATTGCCCTTGCCAGAAAATGCCTGGAACCTGTCCCATTTGGTATGGTCTTATGATAAATTTCTATACTGTCTGTCTCTTGTAATTCTTTCATAAGATGATCCGGCAAAAGTCTTTCCAAATACTCTGGAGCTGATTCTTTGATCAGGACATTTTCAAAAAAATACCGGACTCTCTCTGAATAACAATTACCTGCCAAAACTAGATGCTGCTTTCCTGTATGGGTATTGTGGGTAAAAGTATCCCCTTTTACAACTTCAAATGTATCCTTCTTTAAATCACACAAAAGTACCGTTGTATAATCCCTGGATAAAGCTGATAATATCCTGTTACGTTCGTTCAGGATCCGGTTACTGTCTTCCAGTTCCTTTTCCTCTTTTTCTTTTGCCTTAACAAAGTCCGTAATATCTGTAATATTTCCCTGGAAGAAGGTCTGATTACCTGATTTCACCAATGTTGTGGCATCTGTGACCCAGTGACAGCCGTCCTTTCCAAGCAGCCGGTAAATCTGATCCTGCGTAAATCCATGCCCGCATGTATCAAGAATACGGGCGGTATAATCTGTTGAAAGATTCCGGTCATCCGGATGCAGCATATTGTCAAATTTATTATCAAATATTGTCTTGATCTCTTCTCTGGTCCATCCAAGAATAGTAAGAAACCTGTCACTGATATATAAGAATGGATTCCCCACCTCCAGGGAACATCTGTGATAGCCGCCAGGGATATTATCGATCGTTGCCTGAGACAGCATATTTTGCTCTTCCAGTTTCTTATGCCGTTCCACGAAAGATGTCATATCATAGCAGGCACTGATGATAGCCAGTTTCCCCTCCGCTGTCTGTATAACTTTTCCTTTATCAACCGTCCAGAACCAGGAGCCATCTTTTCGCGGCATACGATATGTGGTCTCATAGGTTAATCCCTCATAATACTCACCCCCGATATCCTTTATGACCTGTTCTCTGTCATCGGGATGGATCGTATTAATAACTTTTCCGTTAATTGCTTCAACCAGCTCTTCCACTGCACCGTAACCAAGCATCCGTGCCATTTCTTCATTGGCATAATAAACCGGAAACTCATCCTCACAATATCCACCGATCAGTCCCCTGGTTTCCCCCATGATCATAAAATCTGTAAGCATCTCTTTTTGTACTTTGTCTGATATTATTAACTGTTTCATATTCCTCACCCAGTATCCTTCAGCCTGATTTTTTCAGATATTTTCTTCCTTTTCTGGAAATCGAAAAATTGTTCATTCAAGTTATATATCTTTTCATCAACTACCTGATCACAGAATTAAACGGCCATGTGATATGATCTGTGTGGGTTTATATCCTTCCAAACACCTGGTCAAAAACAGAAAGTATTGTTTTTATATCAATTGGTTTTGCAACATGAGCATTCATACCTGCTTTAAATGCCTTCTTTTTATCTTCTTCAAATGCATTGGCGGTCATGGCAACGATTGGGATATTGGCTTTTTTATTATTCTTCAGGGTGCGGATTTCCCTGGTTGTCATATAACCATCCATTTTAGGCATCTGGATATCCATAAAGATCAGATCATACCTATCATCTTCTACTTCATTCATCCGTTCAACAGCATCTGTTCCGTCCTCCACAGAATCTACTATTATTCCGATCTCTTCCAACAGAGCAGTGGCGATCTCACGGTTCAGTTCATTATCCTCCACAAGAAGAACCTTTTTGCCAGAATAACGGTTTTCTCTTTCTGTTTGCTGTGATGTTTCTTCTTTTATCTCCATAGGCTTCGTCAGAACTCTTCTTAATTCTGACATGAAGATTGGCTTCTCCACAAATGCAGTAACACCAGCTTCTTTTGCTTCCTGTTCGATATCTGACCAGTCATATGCTGTCAGAATAATGATTGGTGTTTCATCCCCAATTACAGCTCTGATCCGTCTTACAGTCTCAATTCCATTCATGTCTGGCATCAGCCAGTCGATAATATAGGCTTTGAATGCATCGTTCTCTTCAAAAGCCTCTTGCGCCCTGATGACAGCCTCTTTTCCAGAAGTTGACCAGTCTGCCCGCATTTCAATTTCACGCAGCATCTTGCTGACACTCATGCAGGTATGGACATCATCATCTACAACCAGTGCCCTTGCACCCACTAACTCAGGGATAGGCCCATACACAGTAGCTTTATCCAGTGTTTTAAAATTAAGGCTGACAACGAATTCTGTTCCTGTTACGATAAACATACCGAAGAATCTTATGTTTTTCAAACCGTTCACTGATCGTATCAAGATCTGTAAACTCAAGATAGTCCTTCTGACATTCCGGCAGCATATAATTATCATGGATCAGTTTTCTTATCTCACAGACATTCTGGCATCGCTTCAGGACATTTTCCTTATCTGCCTGGATTTTTAACCATTCTACTTTCTGATCCTCCACATGAACTAAGAATATATTGGTAAATACCGTTCCAAGTACCTCCAATGCTTTTGTAAGCTCTTCATCCCGTCTTTGGCTATAATGAAGTGCATTTGACAATTCTTCATTCTTCTGCAATGCACTGACATCCTGATAGGTCACATAGATATATTTTTTCTTTCCGACGATGAAATAGGAAAAGTCCGACTGCATATAAAACCATTTTCCCTGCGGGTTTCTTTTTCTGTATAATATGTTCGTATGTGGATGCTCTATATTAAGGCTTCTAACAGATTTCTCTACATATTGCTGATCGTCCGGATGTACTGTTTCGCAAAATGGCTTCTTTTGCAATATCATCATCTGCTGCTGCGTAGTCTCCATCATATCTGCAAAGCCCCGGGTGATAAAAACAGGCTCATAACATAGCTTTATTTTAGCATCATCCTCTTCAGAAAGAACACAAAACAGGACAGCGCTGTTTTTAATAGAACGCAGCGTAGTTATAAATGCCTGCTGCTGTGGATCTGTATAGTCCTCCACAAACAGGAAAACATTTTTTGTATCTTCACTTTCCCTTGTAAAATCAGACTGCATGAAACGCATCTCGCCATTCAGCATAAAATTGACCATAACATGATGTATGATGTGTTCTTCTGTTCCCTGTGTGATCGCTTCCATCGTCATCTGCTGTTTTACCCGGTTAAGATCCTCTACATCGCCAGATGCATAACGCATAATTTTCTCACAGATATAATCATCAAACATCTGCTCATCGAACTCTGGAAAAATATTTTCACTATTTAACAGCTTTGTATCCTGATGGAGCGTTATGCATTTTCCTGTATCCTCAAAGTCAATATACAGAATTTCTATATAATGGTTTTTAAGGGCTTTTTCATATATTGCAGCCTGAACCGCTTTCTATAACAACTGAATTCCTCCTTGTTTTCTCATGTGCTATTAGTAATTCAAGTTGTTTCAAAATAAAAAACACTGCCAAACAGACAGTGCCTACTTTTTTCTGCAACTGGCTGCCATTTCACTTATTACTGGTTTTATTATTTGAAAACTTCAATTATCATCTCATATACTTCTGTTACTTTTCCATTTTCACCAATTTATGAATTACTTTTACCAGTAATTCCACATCAACAGGCTTAGCAATATGTTCATTCATTCCTGCTGCTTTTGCTTTTATCCTGTCCTCCGTGAACGCATTTGCTGTCATTGCAATGATCGGTATTGTCTTTGCAT
>ERZ773162.1340-NODE-1340-length-20186-cov-3.804133_pt1 | contig 20186 bp, 18 predicted proteins | sample MGYA00511113_ERZ773162 | MGnify/ENA primary metagenome ERZ773162 (study PRJEB29015, sample SAMEA2737807) | human gut metagenome | biome: human gut; feature: human-associated habitat; material: faeces | place: China | collected 2012 ... | reverse complement strand
AACCCACGTATCTAGCTTGGAAGGCTAGTGTTCTACCATTGAACTACACCCGCATATATGTGAACCCTTTCGGGTTATTGTCGCTTTCGTTTCGCAACAATGAGTATTCTACTACGGGTCTTTTGAAAAGTCAAGCGCTTTTTTTAAGTTTTTTAAAAAATTTTTTCAAACTGATTTTACACGGTTATAGCAAAAGCACAAGCGCCTGACAGCTCTGAAGTTCTACCTGGCTCTTTTCATCGATTCGGAACGCTTTCTGATTATTGAGCAGCACTTCTTTTACAGCATTCTCCAGTGAAACCTTCACGGTCTGCTCGCTCCAGTTCCCAAGCACCAGAATCTTCTGCTGCTCATCCTCCCGAAGATAAGCCAGCACCTGCTCCGGAATCCGTTCCCGTACTGGCACAAACCGTCCATAGGTAAATGTCTGCACATATCTTGGATCTTTGCGAAGGGCAGTCAGCTTTCTATAATAATTGAGCACAGAGTCAGGATCGCTCTCCTGCACCTGCACATTGATCTTCGTATAATCAGGATTAACCTTCAGCCAGGGCGTTCCTGTGGTAAATCCCGCATTGTCTTCTGCTTTCCACTGCATAGGTCTTCTGGCATTGTCACGGCTCATGCGATTACAGCAGGTAAGTGCCTCCTGCTCTGTGCAGCCCATCCGAAGTGCCAGTTCATACTGATCCTTTGTGTTCAGATCGTCAAACTCCTCAATGGACCGAGCCTTAAAGTTTCGCATGCCGATCTCCTGTCCCTGATAGATAAATGGCACGCCCCGAAGCAGAAGACTGGCTGTTGCCAGCATTTTCACTCCATCGTCATTCTGTGCATAGTCTGGCAGGAATGTGCTGGCACCTCTCGGTTCGTCATGATTTTCAATAATATTTGAAAGAAATCCCACAGATGCAGCCTTTTCCTGGGCCGTAAATAATGCATCCCTCCAGGCTTCAAAGCAGAACGGTCTCTGCTCATACCAGCCATGTTCTCCTGCAGTCAGCAGGTGCTGGGAAAAATCAAACATCGTAGAGAAATGCCCATGTTCTCCGATAAATTCCTGAAGTTCTTCTTCCTTCATGTTAAATACTTCACCTACGGTGAACACATCATATTTCTGGAAGGTATGCACCTTTAGCTCCTCCAGCATCTCACCGATGCCAGACGCACGGGAAACCACGGTATCCGCAGAACATAAGCCATCCGGCCCATCCGCCGGATAATCAGGAAATGTGGTATCCTTCTGAATATTGATGATGGCATCAATACGAAATCCGGCAACTCCTTTTTCCAGCCACCAGTTGATCATCTCATAGATCTTATCCCGCAGTTCCGGGCAGTACCAGTTCAGATCCGGCTGTTCTTTGGCAAATGCATGGTAATAGTACAGGTCTTCTCTCCCAAGCACCGGTTCCCACATACTTCCGCCAAAATAGGAGCGATAATTGGATGGCGCATGACCATCCTTCCCTTTTCGGAAATAAAAATATTTCCCATAAGGACCTTCCGGATCACGGATGGCTTCCTGAAACCACTTATGTTCGCTAGAACAGTGATTCACCACCAGATCCATAACCAGATACATGCCACGCTTCTTCATCTCTGCAAGCAGCGTGTCAAAATCCTCCATGGTTCCAAACTCCGGCGCGATCTCATAATAATCAGAGATGTCATATCCCTGATCTACAAACGGTGAACGATAGACCGGTGACAGCCAGACAATATCAATGCCCAATGCTTTCAGATAATCAAGTTTAGAGATAATTCCCTGGAGATCTCCAATTCCATCTCCATTGGAATCATAATAACTTTTCGGATAGATCTGACAGGCAATCTTGCCATGCCACCATTTTTTCTCCATCGTTTCACCTTCTCTCCACTTTGAATGTTACAGGGAGCTTACTTTACAATGTTTTCAATATCATTGAACAGACTGGCGGAAGCTTCAGATACAGAATCCCATTCCGCACTCCATAGACCGCATCGTTGGTGCTGAATCCATTTTCCAGAGTCAGCATCAGACGTTCCATGGTACAAAACGGCGGAACGGATGCTTTCCACACCGGAATGTTCACTTCCCGCTCTTCTCTGGAATTGTTGACTACCACTACGATCTGATTTTCCTCATCAAACCGGCCATAGCTTAAGAGCTGATGCTCCAGTGACAAGAAACAAGTGGAACCATACGTCAGTACTGGATTGTCTTTATGGATACAGATTGCTTCCTTGTGGAAGGACAGCAGCTCCTGATCCTCTTTTCCCCATGGATAGGTCCGACGGTTATCCGGGTCTGTGAATCCGCACACGCCAGCCTCATCTCCATAATAAACAGTCGGTGCTCCCACCCATGTCATCTGCATGACAACAGCCTCTCTCATGACACCTTTATCAATCCCCTGAGATGCCGCATCAGAACCCAATGTATTCATTCTTCCCACCCGGCGGTTGGTTCTGGTCAGGAACCGGGAATGATCGTGGTTGGACAACTCATTCATGGCTGTCTGCAGGGACGGTCCCGGCATATGAGCCATATTGTAGATCATGGAGTTCTTGAATGCTTCTGCATTTCCATAGAGGTCATCTCTGCGGGAATCGCTGTGCTTCTCCATGCCAGTCAAAAACCAGGTAATCGGCTCCATGAACGCATCATAATTCATAACTGTATCCCATTCATCTCCACCCAGCCAACGGCTGGTATCTCCGTAATGCTCTGCAAGGATCAGCGCATCTGGCCGTTCTGCTTTCACAGCTGCCCGGAATTCCTTCCAGAATTTGTGATTGTATTCTTCTGTAAAACCAAGATCAGCTGCCACGTCAAGACGCCATCCATCTACATTGTAAGGCTCTCTGACCCATTTTCGTCCGATATTAAGAATGTATTCCTTCAGTTCCGGGGACTGCTCATAATTGAGCTTCGGCAGAGTGTTGTGTCCCCACCAGCCTTCATAGAACTCATTATAGGGCCATTCATGCTCATTATTGAACCGGAAAAAACTGCGATACGGACTGTCTGCGGAGACATACGCACCTTTTTCATAATCCTCAGACTGTTCATAGATCCGTTCTTTATCCAGCCACTTATTGAAAGAGCCACAATGATTGAACACGCCATCCAGAATGATCTTCATTCCCCTGTTGTGTACTTCCTGGACAAATTTTGCAAAAAATTCATTGCTGGCTTCCAGATTTTTCTTATTTACCACCCGCTGCTGATACTTGGTCGCATGGGTGTTATCCTTGTCACCTTCTGCCAGACACTCCCCACCATCTTCCACGATCACACCAAGATGCGGATCTACATAATCGTAGTCCTGGCTGTCGTATTTATGGTTGGAAGGAGATACAAAGATCGGATTCAGATAGAGAACTTCCACGCCCAGATTCTGCAAGTAGTCAAGCTTATTCCAGATTCCCTGAAGATCACCGCCATAGAAGCGCCATACATCCATAGATTCCGGCAGAGTTTCCCAGTCCTTCACCTGATGAACCGGCTCATTCAGATATATATATTCCCGATCCTCTACGTCATTGGTCAGATCACCGTTGCAGAAACGATCGGTATAGATCTGGTACATGACTGCACCCTTCGCCCATTCCGGAGTGGAAAATCCCGGAATCAGCTTGAAGGAATACACATTCTGAAGATCTGTAGTCACTCCCAATGTATTATAAAAACATCTTTCATTGTCTTTATCAATTTCAAAATAATAACGGACTGTACTCATCAAAGGTGCGGTCCGATAGGTGTAGTAATCAAATAATCCCCGGGATGCTGTCTTCTTCATCACATTACGGCTGCTTCCGCTGATAAAATAGACTTCATCCACATTATCTTTTGCTGTACGGAGTGTTACGGTCACCCGGTCTCCGCAATGCGGTTCAAAGGGGCTCTGATAATATTTGCTCTGATCACTGAACAGTGCCTCCCTGTTCAATGTCTGCTGTGTCATTTCCATAGTTGATGGTCCCTTTCCCATGTTCTCTTATTACTTATGATATACCCACTACCCACTTAAAACAACCATTTTCCAAAAAAGGACAGCAAAAAAGACAGCGGGGGTGTGCTGTCTTTTTTAGGAGAAGGTATTTCTTGTTTCTTATGGGGTGTAGCAAAACTATATAATGTATTGGGGGTTTTTACAGTAATTATAATATCACAATTCCCCGCCGAAGTCTGCACAAAGTTCACAAAAATGATGGTTGTTTTTTATTCACCTTGCACAAAAAGTGCTTCGAATTCTTCTCGAGTGATCTTTTCCTTTTCCAGTAAAAGTGCGGCACAAGAATCCAGTACCGGGCGATATTCGCTGATGATCTTTCTGGCATTTGCATAACACTCATCCACGATCCGTTTCACTTCGCTGTCGATCTCACCGGCCACGGTCTCGCCGTAGGATCTGGTGTGTGCCAGGTCACGTCCGATAAATACTTCATCCTCATCATTTCCATAATTGATCAGACCCAACTTCTCGGACATACCATACTGAGTCACCATGGCTCTTGCAAGCGCAGTCGCCTGCTTGATATCCTGAGATGCACCTGTCGTAATATCTCCAAAGATCAGTTCCTCTGCCACACGTCCACCAAGATCTACCGTAATATCCTGCAGCATCTTCCCTTTGGTGCTGAACATATCATCCCGCTCCGGAAGCGGCATGGTAGCCGCACCCATTCCCGTAGGAATAATGGATACGCTGTACACCGGTCCCACATCCGGCAGCACATGGAACAGGATCGCATGTCCTGCCTCATGATATGCTGTGATCTTCTTTTCTTTTTCAGAGATCACACGGCTCTTCTTCTCTGCGCCGATACCCACTTTAATAAATGCCTTACGGATATCCTCCTGCTTGATATACGCTCTGGTGTCCTTTGCTGCAACAATGGCAGCCTCGTTTAACAGATTTTCCAGATCCGCTCCGGTGAATCCGGCTGTGGTCTGAGCAATCTGATGCAGATCCACATCATCTCCAAGCGGCTTATTCTTTGCATGAACCTTCAGAATCTCTTCATCCGGACGACTTACCGGAATCTTCCGGTCAAAACGTCCCGGTCTTAGGATCGCCGGATCCAGAATATCCACACGGTTGGTTGCTGCCATAACGATAATGCCTTCGTTAACACCAAATCCGTCCATTTCCACAAGGAGCTGGTTCAACGTCTGCTCACGTTCATCATGCCCGCCGCCCATACCAGTACCGCGACGTCTCGCTACTGCATCGATCTCATCAATAAATACGATACAGGGCGCATTTTTCTTGGCTGTAGTAAACAGATCTCTTACACGGGATGCTCCCACGCCGACAAACATTTCCACAAAGTCAGATCCGGAAATGCTGAAGAACGGCACGCCTGCTTCACCGGCAACAGCCTTTGCGATCAGGGTCTTACCAGTTCCCGGAGGGCCTACTAACAGTACTCCTTTTGGAATACGCGCCCCTACCTTCGTATAGCGTCCCGGGTTCCGAAGGAAGTCCACGATCTCCTCCAGTTCACCTTTCTCTTCTTCCAGACCTGCCACATCCTGAAAGCCTTTCTTCACATCATCACCGGCAGTCATCTGTGCACGGCTCTTTCCAAAATCCAGCATTCTGGCATTCCCGCCACCGCTGTTTCTGCTCATGGTCATGACAATATAGAACAGCATGATACCGCCTAAAAGCAATGTTGTTCCATAAGTCTCAAAAAATCCCGGCTGCTTTACTTCCGCAATATCATAAGCAACACCAGCGTCATCCAGAAGCTCGCTGGTCTTCTCTGTATCCAGGATCTGAGTCACCTTCTGGGTACCGTCCTTTAACTGGTAAGTTACCGTACCTGTCGGTGTCTCCTGGTTGGGCTGAATACTGGCACTTTGAATCTGGTCTTCCTCCACCGCTTTGGTAAACTGCGGATAGGTGTATGATGCACTGTTCTGTCTCTGCTCGTCAAAAAAAGCCAACAGCATGCAGACCAGTGCCAAAACCATCAGATAAGTACCGATTCCTCTCCACTGTCTGTTCAAGTCTCCTTATCCTCCTGTCAGTCAAATTCCACCACACCAATGTATGGCAGATTGCGGTACTGCTGGTCATAATCCAGTCCGTAGCCGACTACAAATTTATCTTCGATCTGAAATCCTACATACTCCACATCCACATCTACGACTCTGCGCTCCGGTTTGTCAAGAAGCGTACAGATCTTAAGACTTGCCGGATTCCTCTGACCGAGAAGCTTCTTCAGATGACTCAGAGTACGGCCGGAATCAATGATATCCTCGATAATGATCACTTCTTTTCCTTCAATGTTCTCATCCAGATCTTTGACAATACGAACGATCCCACTGGACTTGGTGTCTCCGCTATAGCTGGAACACTGCATGAAATCCATGGTTACCGGTACAGTAATTCTTTTTGCCAGTTCGCAGGTAAAATATACACTTCCCTTTAAAATGCAGATCAGATGTACACTCTTTCCAGCATATTCTCTGCTGATCTGCTCACCAATCTCACGGATTCTTGCGTCAACTTTCTCTTCCGGAAGCATTACTTCAATATGATGTTTCTCCATCCTTTATTCCTCCATCTCTTATCTGTTGTATTTTCAATACTATTTTGGTCTGTTCTGTGATCTTATATTCTTCACTGATTCTCATACCGACGACCCACAAAATATGATTTCCGTCTGCCAGAACGGTCAGCCCGTCTCTGCTCTCTCTTGGAACTTTATTGTCGATCAGATAATCCTTCAGCTTCTTATGCGCCCCAGGTCCGGTTGACAGATAGTCTCCAGGGCGTCTTGTCCGCAGAACAACTTCTTGTCTGATTTTATCATAATCAAACCACTTCGTATAGCAATTTACAGGAATTTCCTGATTTTTGTCCCTGTTTTCCACGGTCACTTCATATCGTGCTCCCTGGAATTCATAAGTTCCTGTCCTTCCGCAGAAAATAATACCGTCATCCCGGTTGATGCCGTATCCTTGCTTCAGTACAATACCGTCATATTCCAGCACTGCTGTGTTCTTCCATGGCAGCAATATCCTGCTCCCCCGTTTTCCATATGCCAGCAGGCAGATCTGCTCCACATGAAATGCCTCCACATCCCGAAGGCCTCCGGGCAGATGTTCCAGTGCGCGCCGCACCAGCATCTTCTGCATGGCCGGATGCAGCTCGTCAAATGCCTCCAGCCGAATTCGGATACAGTCCTTCTCCATCTGCAGATACTGTTCTTCTGCTTTGTGAAGTTCCTGTTCCAGATACGATTCCACTTCCGACAATCTTGCTGCTGTTCCTGCCATGCGGGCCACACAGCCGGGCATGACCCGTTCCATAGGCGCAAGTAATCCATGCCGGATCTCATTTCTCGTATAATCCAGCTCCTGATTGGTGCCGTCCTCCACCCAGCGGATCCCCTCTTCCAACAGGTACTGCTCAATCTGCGGCCGATCCACGCACAGAAGCGGCCGGATATAGTTTCCATTGACCGGACGCATACCGCACAATCCCCGAAGTCCTGTCCCACGCATAAGACGGAACAGCATGGTCTCTGCCTGATCTCGCTGATGATGCGCCAGCGCGATCACCGATGCCTGGCATTTCTCAGCGAGATGCTCAAACACCCGCCGTCTTGCATTTCGCCCGGCTTCCTCAAGACTTAAGCCTTCTCTGGCTGCCTGGGCAGGCACATCCTCCTGCACCACAGTAAACGAAATATTTCTTTCCTGACAGAACTGCTCACAAAACTGTTGATCCCGCAGTGCCTCTGCCCCACGGATCCCATGATTTACATGAACTGCTTCCAGTTGAAGCGGAACCTGCTTCCCATAGTTCCACAATAATTGCAAAAGTGCTGTTGAGTCCGCACCGCCGGAAAATCCCACCAGAACAGTGTCCCCGGGCTTAACCATATTCCATTGTCTCAGATAGGCAAATACTTTCTCCTGCATGTGACTGAACTCCTGTATTTTCTATGCTCATTGCTTTGCGGGCATGTGCATGACTCTGAATATTATCACAAATTCCACGCAAAAAAGCAAGCCGCACTACCGCTTCCAGATTCCGACCACCAGAATGGTCATATCATCCGCTGCCTTTCCATATGTCTGTACCTGTTCCATGAGCCGTGCCGCCATCTCAGAAGGGGTTCCCGGCGGAAGATTCCAGATCAGATCCTTCATGACCGCCTCTTCCTGCCCTTCCGGCAATGCTCCCAGCACCCCGTCCGTCATGAGAAACAACAGATTTCCATCATAGATCCGTACCCGATAAGGATCTAAGGGCAGTTCACTGCTGATCCCTGCAGGCAGACCTGTCCCACGGATACATTCCACATTCCGTTCCCGCCGGATAAAGCTGGCGGCAGATCCAATCTTCAGAAATTCGCAGATTCCTGTATAAAGATCAATGGAAGCCAGATCTACTGTGGAAAATATATGTGGTTCCGGCTGCAGCACAATGGACGAATTGATCATCCGCACTGCTGTCTCTCTGGAAAATCCCGCCTCCAGAAACTGTTCCATCAGATCCAGCACTGTCTCACTCTGCCCGCAGGCCTGAAGTCCTGAACCCATCCCATCAGAGAGTCCTGCCACAAACCGTCCTTCCGGCAGCCAGAATACGGAGAAATTATCCCCGGAGACTGCCTCTCCCGGTTTCGTCACTTTCTTGATTCCATACAACACCTGATAAGCAGTGGCCTCCACAAACAATACCGTCACTTTCTCCTGGCTGACAAATGTCCGGCTGTCTCTGGCAGGCATCATCTCACAGTCCGTCAGTTCTGACAATACCGCCGCCACTTTCTTTACCGGCACGCAGATCTTACGCTTCGTATGCATGGTCACGTAGACTTGTCGCTTTCGTCCGCCGGGACTGTAAAAAAATACCTGGATCAATGTTATTCCCATAAAGCGAAGCCGCTTTCCAATCTCCTGCTCCAGCGGCACATCTTCTTTTGTCCCATAGATCCGCTCCATGGCTCCTTCCAGTATGGAACCCATTTCCCGGATCTGCCCGGCTGCTGCGATCCGGTTTTCTGCCAGCCTCCGCTGAAACAATAACTCTCCTCTGTCTGTCACCGGCGTCATCTGCGGTGTCATGCAAAAGCTGCGGGAAAGCTGAGCAAAACTCTCCTGATACTCTTCGATCCATTGTCGGACCGGATGCACCGGTTCCTGCTCACTGTCTTCTCTTTTATGGCTGCGGATCCATTCCCACCCATAACCTGCCAGCACGATCAACGAAAACAGTGCCAGACTCTTCATCACACTGGAAGCCATGACCCACAGTTCCTTGTGGTACATATATTCCACCGTCAGCTCCATGGCTGCCAGACTTCCACCCACCGCCAGTCCAAAGATCCACTTGTCTCTTCCTTCGTCTCTCCTGCCAAACAGGATCAGCATACACACTCCCAGCGTACACGCCAACACATACTTTGTCCATTCCATGACAACTCTCCTCCATATCCTTATTCCGCCGCATACAGAACAAACGCTGCGGTTTGTGTAGATACTATAAGAATCTGTCTTTGCGAGCTTTGTCATTTGGAATCGGCTCGAAAAAATAATTTTTCGACATAAAAAAGCTCCTGTCTGAGCAGGAGCTTCATGTCTTATTTACCTGATGCCTTGAAAAGGATCTCATCCTCATAAACCAGACCGAGCTTTTCTTTGGCTACATCTTCCACATATTTCTTTGTCTTTGTATAGGTCTCAAGATTTTCGATCTCTTTGCTTCGTTCCGTCTCATCGGCGATCTGCTTTTCCAGTGCCGCCTCTCTGTTCTGATAAGTCTGATTCTTCTGTTTCAGCTGAAGACTTCCAATTGCAGTCACACAAAAAACAGCCATGACGATCAATAAAATACCCATGGCTCTCAGGTGCTTTCTCTGATCCCGAATACGTCTGCTTCTTGTCTTCGCTGTCATCCGTCTTTCCTCCTATGAGAATAAAATAATTATAAACTCTCTGAGTTTATTTTTCAATTTGTTTTTGTAGAAATGTCCTGTGATTTTCCCGACTTGTACTACTTTACGAGCCACCGTTCCAGCAGGCCTTAGGAAAAATTCCAACACTGTCTTCAAAATACCTGATATGGGTTCCACGATCCATCTTCCTATCAGATAATAATAGACGATCATGCCCGCCGCCACCGCAAATAATGCATACCCGCGGACTGCTCCGTCATTTTCCCGATATAACAGTGCAAAGATTAAAAATGCAGTGCAGATCCAGTATAGAAGATCCTGAACCGCTATCAGCCAGACACCATGGGGAATCAGCCTTCGAGTGATCCTGAGCAGGTCGTATAATGCCAGGATCAACGCACCTCGCAGCATGGCCAGTCCAAAAAACTGCAGCTCTCTGACAATTCCGTCACTCCCCATAGGCTTACCGGAACAGACGGTTCAATAATGTCTCTCCGCCTTTTTTGAAGTCTGACACTTCCGAATACTGGATGCTGTCGATCCTTCCCTCCAGATCGATCTCTCCTTTTTCCAGCGTCAGCCGATTCACATGAAGGTCTGCTCCCTGGATCTTGAGCATACCCATATCTGTCTCCAGCAGCACTTCCGATATATCAAAAGAGATCACGTCCGACACACCAGTGATACCAGCTGTCCGCCGATTCGAAAGCGTCAGCTTGTGCGCTCCTTTTGCCTGTGTGTGATCTTCCACAGTTCCCATCTTTACCATACAAAAAGACCTCCCATATATTCTCTTAAAATATATTAGGAGGTCCTAAGATTTATACCTTATAAATATCTGTAAAGCTCTTTTGCTTCATCCTTTTTGACGGTCTCCTGCACGTCCAGCACTTCCACCTTTACAGCTCTTGTACCGAACTGGATCTCGATCACATCCCCTTCCTTCACGTTCAGGGAAGCTTTCGCCGTCTTATCGTTTACCAGAACACGTCCTGCATCACAGGCCTCATTGGCAACTGTCCGACGCTTGATCAGTCTGGAAACTTTCAGAAACTTATCTAATCTCATGCTCTGTCGTATTAGTTCAGGGCATCTTTCAGTGCTTTACCAGCTTTGAACTTCGGAGCTTTGGAAGCTGCGATCGGCATCGGCTCACCAGTATGCGGGTTTCTTCCCTCTCTTGCTGCTCTCTCAGCTACCTCGAAGGTACCGAATCCAACAACCTGAACTTTCTCACCTTTCTTTAATTCATCAGTAACAACCTCGATAAATGCTTTTACAGCTTTCTCTGCATCTTTCTTTGTAAGCTCAGCGTTCTCTGCAACTGCTGCGATCAGTTCTGCTTTGTTCATGATTTTATTTTCCTCCTGGAATATTTTCATTTATTGTGTACAACACGTATCATAGTTATACCGGTTTTCCTACTGTTTGTCAAGCGGTTTCCCTTGAAGTTCCGCGGTTTTTCGATTCCGCTTTGCCTCCTTTTCCTGCCGCTTGATTTCCTCCCAGCGAGCCTGATTCTGCTCATCGGAACCATATTCTTCGTCGCCAAATACATGTGGATGACGGCGGATCATCTTCTCCGCCAGACCATTTATCACATCATCCATCGTAAAGAGACCTTCCTCTTTGGCGATCTGTGCATGAAGCAGTACCTGCAGCAATACGTCCCCCAGCTCTTCGCAGAGATTCTCCGGATCCTTCTGCTCAATAGCCTCCACAACTTCTTCACATTCATTTCTAAGACAGGAGATCATGCTCTCATGGGTCTGAGCCTTGTCCCATGGACAGCCATGGTCACTGCGCAGTTCGGCAATGATCCCCACCAGTTCTTCGTAACTGTACATCTTCTTACAGCATCTTCTGGATCATCGCCAGTACTTCTTCTCCCATTGCAGCACTCTTCTTGTCTGCATCCTCCAGAGAAGTACCTTTGACACCATAGTAGAATTTTACCTTCGGCTCTGTACCTGACGGTCTTACACACAGCCATGCGCCATCGTTCAGATCATAGTAAAGTACATTGGATGCCGGAAGGCCGGTCGGTTTTACTTCACCAGTCTTCATATCTTTGATCGTATCCAGCTTGTAGTCTCTTGCAGATACTACATGATAGTCACCAATTCTGACCGGCGTATTATTTCTCAGAGTCTCAAGGATCTCCTGAATCTTTGCAAGTCCTTCAATCCCTTTGAGTTCGATAGATTTCACTGCGTCTTTGTAGTAGCCGTATTTCTCATAGAGAGCAACCATAGCATCCCACAGCGTCATATTTTTAGTCTTGTAGTAAGCCGCTGCCTCGCAGAGAGCAACCGTTGCGGAAATGGCATCCTTGTCTCTTGCGTATGTACCGATCAGACAGCCATAGGACTCTTCCATTCCGAACAGATACGTTCCTTTTCCGGTCTGCTCATCTTTCAGGATCTGCTGTCCGATGTATTTGAATCCCGTCAGAACCTCTATCAGTTCACAGTCATAGGATGCTGCGATCGCATCTACCAGATTGGTGGTTACGATAGATTTAACAACCTGTCCATCTGCCGGGATCTTGCCTGCAGCCTTCTTCTGGCTCAGCACATAGTCGCAGAGCAGAGAACCTGACATATTACCGGTCAGCGGAATATATTCTCCTGATTTTGTATCTTTTACATAGACTCCAAGACGGTCTGCATCCGGGTCAGTTGCCAGCACCAGATCTGCATCCACTTTCTTTGCAAGCTTCAGTCCCAGCGTAAAAGCTTCTGCAGCCTCCGGGTTCGGATAGCTGACAGTCGGGAAATCTCCGTCAGGAAGTTCCTGCTCTTTTACAACATATACATTTTCAAATCCAAGCTCTTTAAGCGCACGTCTTGCCGGGATATTTCCGGTACCATGAAGCGGGGTGTAAACGATGCGGATGTCTTTCTGCATTTTATCAATGGCATCCTGATTTACTACCTGTGCTTTTACATGTGCAATGAATTTATCATCAATCGCCTGTCCGATGATCTCATATTTGCCTGCTGCAATGGCAGCTTCACGACTCATAGTCTTCACCGTAGACAGATCAGTGATCGCCAGTACTTCTGCGGTAACGCCTTTATCATGAGGCGGAGTAAACTGTGCTCCATCCTCCCAGTATACTTTGTATCCATTGTACTCTGGCGGATTGTGGCTGGCAGTAATATTAAGACCTGCGATACAGCCAAGCTCACGTACTGCAAATGACAGCTCCGGTGTTGGTCTTAAAGACTCGAATTTGTATGCTTTAATTCCATTTGCTGCCAGTGTCAGAGCCGCTTCCTCAGCAAACTCCGGAGACATATGACGGGAATCATAAGCAATTGCTACGCCTTTTCCCTGTCCTCCCTGCTTGATAATATAATTTGCAAGTCCCTGGGTCGCTCTGCGTACTACATAGATGTTCATACGGTTAATACCTGCACCGATAATTCCGCGCAAGCCCGCCGTTCCAAATTCCAGATCCTTGTAGAAGCGTTCCTTTATCTCTTTGTCATCATCTGCGATCGCACGCAGTTCAGCTTTTGTGGCTTCGTCAAAATACGGATTGGAAAGCCATTCCTCATAGATTGCTTTATAGTCCATTTTGCACAACTACCTCCCTGATTTTTCGTATTTTCTGGGATTATTATATAATAATTCATATGAAAAAGAAACTCTTTTTTCCCTTTGTGCAAGGAATTTCTCAAGTTTCTCCATATGCTTGCCCGGAATCCATGCTTTATTGGTATTATAGTAGTAATTTGCCAGTTTCCAGAATTTCTCCGGATACAGCAGACGGATTCCCAGGTATTCCCGTTCTTCCTCTCTGAGTGGCCGGACCTCGCTATATGTTTTCAGCATTTTCCGGCCAAGTCTGGCATCATAGTTCTGCTTTTCCAATACCTTTCTCATGAACAGGTAGAGGTCGTTCATCTGCACATCCACAGAAAATTTTTCAAAATTGATCACGGTCATATGCCCGCCTGCCACCAGCAGGTTATGATGAATGTATTCGCCATGGCAGATCTGCCCTTCTTCCAATGCCTGCCTGCGCAGAGCCTCATAAGAAGTCTCTTTCAGCAGACGTTCTGCCCGCTCAGCTTCCTCACGAATGGATGAAAAGCACTGAATATAGGCTGCCTCAAATTCATTTTTGCGGTTCTTCCTGCGGACAAACGTATAGATCTTCCGAAGCTCCTGATTATGCCGCGCCAGCTCTTCTCTGGCATCAATTCCTGCAAGACGCTCCACATCCTTCCGCTCGAATCCCGGCACCTGTTTCATATCCCGATGGAGGGCTGCCAGCAGTGACACCGCCGCCAGGATCTCACTCTCACTGCGAGTGTCACATTCCCGTCCCTCCGGCGATTCCTTGACAAGATAATTCAGATATTCCCGGTAAACCGTCACCAACCTTCCTTCAGCATCGGCGATGATCTGATCTGTCCGATGACCGCATGCCTTCAGATGCGCCAGAAGCTGCTGCTCTTTCTCTACTTTGGCGGCACTGCCGGAGAACTCCCGGATCAGCAGACGCCCCTCGCTGCTATCCAGCAAAAATGCACCGCGCACCCGCCAGCTTGCATTTACAGAAAACGGATATTGCTCCAGAACCTGCAGATCTCTCTCATTCATAGAAGTCCCCCCATATATCGGCATTTCGTACCTTCTATCTTATGAAGGAAAGGATGGGGTTATGCAGGTTTCTCCAAAAAAGCATGCAACACCTCCGTCACCCGCCTCAGACAGCTTGTTCAGAGGGACCGCTTGCGCTAAGTCCTCGATCCAGCGGTACTAATTTTCAATCTGCGCCTGACGGCTTGATTTCAAAAAGTACCGGGACTGCGGACGTCCCCTTCACAAGCTGATCTGTGGCGAATGCAGGAAGGCAATGCAACGTGTTCTGGATCAACATCGAAGAAATCAACACACATTTTTCCAGAACAAAAGCTGACACACCTTCACAGCATGTCAGCTTCATTTTTATAAATTTATATTCTCTTGATAAATCTCCAGCGCCCGGCTCATAAGCCACTCACGCTCATTTTTCTCGGGTTCTTCCAGCACTTCTTCCAGAAGTTTTTCGAGGATCTCACCCAGGCGGGGGCCTGCCGGGATTCCTTCCGCGATCAGGTCACGGCCGGTCACAGCAAGCTGCTTCAATGTAAAGCACTGCTGCTTTTCCAGGATCTGCTCATAGATTGATTCGATCTCAGATAAGTTCTGAAGCTTCGGTTCCTGTGTTTCTTTGGTCTGTGCCAAGATATCTGCCCGGCACACGTTCAGATACAGCGGAAACAGATCCGCTCCGATCCGATTGGCAGCGCGGCGCACGCTGGATGAAGTGGTGGCTGGCCGGTCATCGTGATGAAGCACCAGTCTTCTCACATTACGGATCGTATCATTATCAAACTTCAGGCGGCGCAGAATCTTTGCTGTCAATTCTTCACCAATCTGAGCATGCCCATAAAAATGATCGATTCCATTGGCATCTGTAGTCTTCGTCTGCGGTTTCCCTATATCATGAAGCAATATGCTCAGGCGCAGTACCTTGTCCGGTTCCACATATTGCAGAGCGTTTGCAATATGCTCACCCACCGTATCCATATGATGAGGATTATTCTGCATACATGCCATACATGCATCAAACTCCGGCAGCATTACACCGGTGATGCCCAGCTCCCAGGCTTCCAGGATCCGGTCAGGATGTGGGGACACCAGCATCTTCACCAGCTCTGTCTGGATCCGCTCAGCACTGACTTTTCGAAGATTTTCACACAGCTTTTTTACAGCTTCCCTGGTCTGCTCTTCCAGTTCAAATCCCAGCTGAGCACCAAACCGCACCGCACGCATCATACGCAGCGCATCTTCTCCAAAACGTGCTTCCGCATCACCCACGCAGCGAATGATTCCACGTTTCAGATCCCCTGCTCCGTCAAACTCATCGATCAATCCTTCTGCCGAATTGTAGGCCATGGCATTGATCGTAAAATCCCGTCGCTTCAGATCCTCCAGCAGACTCTTGGTAAACTGCACTTCCTTGGGATGACGGCAATCCTCATACTCTCCATCCACCCGGTAAGTGGTCACCTCAAATCCTTCTTTTCCCAGCATGACTGTCACCGTTCCATGCTGAATCCCGGTATCGATGGTTCTGGAAAACAATTCCTTTACCTCATAGGGAGATGCGGATGTGGTAATATCCCAGTCTGCAGGTTCTCTTCCCAGCAGTGCATCGCGCACACAGCCGCCGACTGCATAGGCTTCATGCCCTGCCGCAGTCAAAGTATCTATAATATGTTCAACTTTTTCCGGAACGTCAATTCTATACATTCTGACTCCTTGTAATCATATTCCGTTTATTTTCAGTATTCACAATTTCACGCATCTGCGTATTTCCCTGTGAACAAAACATCCCGGCTTCCTTCTCAGAAGCCGGGACGTAAATTACAGTTTTACAGGCATCGACTTAGTATGCTTTGCCCCAATATACCATTTTTTTCGCCGGTCTTCCACAGCAGACACATTTATCAGACAGCTGATGCTGTTCAAACGGCATGCAGCGGCTGGTAGCAGTGGTATCTTCCTTGATCTTATCCTCACAAGCCTGATCTCCACACCACATAGCTCTTACAAATCCCGGTTTGTTATTGATAGTCTCTACGAACTCTTCATAAGTAGTTGCATCATACGTATGAGAATCTCTGTGTGCTCTTGCCTTCTCCAGCATATCATGCTGCATAGTCTCAAGAATCTCACCCAGCTTGGTCTCGATCTCATCTAAGGATACTACGATCTTTTCTCTGGTATCACGGCGAACGATCACGGCCTGATTTGCCTCAATATCCTTCGGACCGATTTCAATACGGGTCGGGATTCCTTTGATCTCCTGCTCTGCGAATTTCCATCCCGGAGATTTCTCGGAATCATCAACTTTTACCTTAAACTGACGAGCCAGCTTATCTCTCAGCTCATATGCTTTGTCAAGAACACCTTCCTTGTGCTGTGCAACCGGAATGATCATGGTCTGTACCGGAGCAATCCGCGGCGGCAGCACCAGACCGGAATCATCACCATGAACCATGATGATTGCACCGATCAGACGTGTAGTCACACCCCAGGAAGTCTGATGTACATACTTCAGCTGATTATCTTTATCCGTAAACTGAATGCCAAATGCACGTGCAAATCCATCACCGAAGTTATGGCTGGTACCGGACTGCAGTGCTTTTCCGTCATGCATCAGTGCCTCGATTGTATAGGTTGCAGTTGCTCCTGCAAATTTTTCCTTATCCGTCTTGCGGCCTTTGATCACCGGCATTGCAAGCACCTGCTCACAAAAATCAGCATATACATTCAGCATCTGCTGGGTACGTGCCTCTGCATCTTCCTCCGTTGCATGAACCGTATGTCCTTCCTGCCACAGGAACTCTCTGGAACGAAGGAACGGTCTGGTCGTCTTCTCCCAACGAAGTACAGAACACCACTGATTATATACTTTCGGAAGATCTCTGTAGGAATGAACCTCTTTCTGATAGAAATCGCAGAACAGAGTCTCGGAAGTCGGACGTACACACATACGCTCCTGCAGCGGTTCCAGTCCGCCATGGGTAACCCATGCAACCTCCGGTGCAAAACCTTCTACATGATCTTTCTCTTTCTGAAGCAGACTCTCCGGGATCAGCATCGGCAGATATACATTCTCTACTCCTGTCTCCTTGAATCTGCGGTCAAGCTCTTTCTGAATATTCTCCCAGATCGCATAGCCAGCCGGTTTGATCACCATGCATCCCTTTACGCTGGTATAATCACACAGCTCTGCTTTCTTCACGACATCGGTGTACCACTGGGCGAAATCCACGTCCATGGAAGTGATGCCTTCTACTAATTTTTTGTCTTTTGCCATTTTTTTGCAATCTCCTTTTTCATAGCCGCCGCGCCTTCTCGTCAGCAGCCGTTTTCCTGCAATTTTGCACCATTTTTAATTGTAAAAAGGAATGAAGGGTTTGTCAACATTCTCTTAACAATCATTTTCCATCCGGTCAATGTTTTTGATCTTTCCGATCACTACCAGCACATCCCCCTCCCGGAACCGGTAATCCGGCGCAATCTCAATATTCGTCTCATGGCCGTTCTGCACCGCAATAATATTAAGACCGTATTTCTTTCTGATATTCAACTCCATGACACTGGCTCCCAGCATGGACTCCGGTACGGAAATCTGACGGATCTCCACACTGTTATCAAGAGCAATGTAATCCATAAAGGTACTGGAGATGAGCCGTTTTCCAAGGCGCACTGCCATATCCTTCTCCGGATAGACGACCGTGGCGCCGATACGCTTCAGCACTTCCCCCTGCTCCACGCTGCTGGCTTTGGCAATGACCTTCGGCACGCCCAGGTCGATGACGCTCATGGTAATCAGGATGCTGGCGTCAATCTTCTCACCGATGCAGACTGCCACCACATCGCAGTTCTGAATACCGATTTCTTTTAACGTATCACTGTTGATGCTATCTGCCACAAAGGCATAATCTGTATACTGCCGAAGCTCTTTCACACAGCTTTCATCCCGATCCACAGCAATCACTTCCTTACTAGCCTGTGCCAGCGTAATGGCAAGGGCAGTGCCGAACCGTCCCAGTCCGATGACCCCGAAGGAAGCTGATTCTTTCTTTTTCTTTATCATACTCGTTCTCCTTTATCCTATGGTCACGGATTCCTCCGTATATCTTGCATTTTTCGGCTGCCGGCTAACCCAGATCGTGATCATGGTCATGGCACCCAGTCTTCCGGTAAACATAAAAAAGATCAAAATCCACCTGGCTGCAATGCCTAGTCCCGGCGTAATGCCTGTGGACAGTCCTGCGGTACTGAAGGCTGACACCGTCTCAAAAAAGAGCTGCATGAAAGTAAGCTCCGGCTCCGCCACACACATCAGGAAGGTTCCCACACAGACCATCAGGGCGGAACAGATCACGATCATGGATGCTCTGGATACATTTTCCTTCGGAATACTTCTCCGAAATGCGCCTACCGGGCGCTTGGAAAATTCGCTCCGCACCGACTGCAGCAATACAAACATTGTACTGGTCTTCACACCGCCTCCGGTGGAACCGGAAGATGCTCCGATGAACATGAGGATGCAGATCACAAACAGTCCCCCATTGCTGAAGCTTCCCAGGGAACAAGTGGAAAATCCCGCTGTTCTGGCAGACATGCTGTGGAAAAATGCCGCCATCCAGGAGATGGGCTCCGTCAGCTTCAGAAGAAACGTACCGCCGGCCAGTAAAATACCCGTTGTCACCAGCACCACTTTTGTGTGAAGTGTCAGCCTTCGGAAACTCCGCTGTCTTCCCAGATCCAGAATAACCGGAAATCCAATACCGCCCACGATGACCAGTACACTGGTAATGAGATTCAATGCCACATTATCCCGGTAGGGAATCAGATTTGTCATATTCCCAAGAATATCAAATCCCGCATTATTAAAAGAAGCTACCGAGTGAAAAATACTGATTCCCAGCGCATGGAGCGGGGAATAATCTTTCAGGAAAACCGGAAACGATAACAGAGCTCCCGCGGTTTCCACCACCAAAGTAATCAGAAGCACTGCTTCCACCATACGGACGATTCCTTTGTAACTGTCTACATTTAACGCTTCCTTTGCCAGTACCCTGCTCTTGATACTGACTTTCTTTCCGGCAGCAATCATAAGGCCCAGTCCTGCGGAAGCCACACCCAGACCGCCGATCTGGATTAAAATACCAATGACCGTCTGTCCGAAAGCCGTAAAGGTATCCGCGGTATCCACCACCACGAGACCCGTCACACATACTGCACTGGTGGCCGTAAAGAGGGCATTAAGAGGCGTTACGGTCACGCCTGATTTTATAGAAAAAGGTAATAACAAAAGCAATGTACCGATCAGAATCACCAGTGCAAATCCCATGGTAATGAGTCTGCCCGGCGGCTGCTTTTTTATAAATTCCTGAATATTCATTGTATCGTTACTCCTGTCTGCTTTGTCTGTAACATAGCATCCACATTTTCGTTTGTCAATATCAGCCAGCATAGGATCAGCCAATTCACAGATACTGATAGTAGAATCTGTGAAAAAGGAGGATGCAGTTATGAACCGGAGGAATACACTCTACATGCAGAAAGCAGCCGTTGCTGCCACAGTCTATCTGGTTCTGCGATATCTTCTGCCTCTGGTTTTTCCTTTTTTCTGTGCGTGGCTGACGGTTGCCGCCCTGAACCAGTTCCGTCACCGGATATCCATGCGTCTGGTT
>ERZ773162.1334-NODE-1334-length-20233-cov-3.714342_pt1 | contig 20233 bp, 17 predicted proteins | sample MGYA00511113_ERZ773162 | MGnify/ENA primary metagenome ERZ773162 (study PRJEB29015, sample SAMEA2737807) | human gut metagenome | biome: human gut; feature: human-associated habitat; material: faeces | place: China | collected 2012 ... | reverse complement strand
GCTGTCTACGAACACCTGTAAAATGGTCGTAAATACGGTCACCAGAGCAACCGTTCCATATGCTTCCGGTGCAAGAATCCGGGCAAGAATAATCGATACCGCAAAAGACACCAGCTGTGCTGCTGTACGTTCTGCAAATCTCCATATAAAATTGGACACAGTCTTTACTTTTACTCTATCTTCCATTCTGTCTTTCCTTTTTTATAGTTTCATATAATCGATCAAATGCATCCAGCATCTCTTCTTCGTCATAATATTCTCTGACACATTCCACACAGGTCTCGGCCTTTTCCTCTACTTCCGCACGGTCTTTTTCCAGACTCTCCAGACAGCAGCACAACGCATCCGCAGACACCTCTTTCACGATCCAGCCGCCTTCTATGCCAATAACCTCCGGCATCACACAGATGTCAAATGCCACAACTGGAGTGCCTGATGCCATTGCTTCAATATTTACCAGGCCAAAAGTCTCATATACAGAAGGATTCAACAGCACATCTGCCATAGAAAAGAATTCATTCATCTTTTCCTGCTCTTTGATATATCCAAAATTCCTGATCTCGAATTTTTTGCTGACTTCATTCAATTCATCCGAACATTTTCCAGCAATCAACAGCATATATTTTTCCGGATCCAGCTGTTCCAGCACTTCTTTCAGATAGTTCATCCCTTTTTGTGGAATCTTCATATCTGCAGCTACAAAAGCTAATACAAACTTTTCTGTGACACAGTCATACTTTTCTCTGGTTGTCTGCTTGTCCAATGGTTTCCACTGATCAATGTTCAGACTATTATAAATAACCGTACATTTTTCGTTCTTCAGGTAAGATTCCTTCACCTGATCCTTCATCCACTCAGACGGAACTGTAAAATGAATCCCCTTTCTGCATAAATACTGCTGTTTATATTCAAACAGCTTTTTACACACATCTCTGCGAAGTCTCGGATAGTTTTCCAGATGCTCACATGCAGTACAGCCCGTCTTCCAGCGGTCATCACAGCCAAATGGGAATGCACAATGGCCGGTGAGTGCCCAGAAATCATGCAGTGTCCACACCACAGGACACCATTCTGTCAGTTTTCCAATATCTCTGATTCCGAGAAAACTGTCATGTGGATTATTCAAATGGATCAGATCAATCTTATACTTCTTCACAAACTGCTCGATATAATTGATAGCATAAGAAATTGTCAGATCCTCGTTTGCTCTGTTCGCAGTCTGAAGCCGCATCAGGATCTTTCCAACTGTGCCATTATATAACACATGCACATGTTCATCCTCCACAGTTCCGCGCCGGTTATAGCAGACGATTTCATATACGTCATGCCCTCGTTTTTTCATCCCATCGTAAATCTGTCTGGTGACTTTTTCTGCGCCGCCTCCAGAATAGGTTGTATTTAAATATAAAATACGCATGTACTCTTACTTCCTCATTTCAAGGATGATATCACAGATATGATCCACTTCCTCTAAAGGCAGCTCTGCATACAATGGCAAAGTCAGCACTCTTCTGGAAATCTCCAGTGCCACCGGTGTCTCACTCACATCATAAGCTCCGTGGAAGCAATCATATGTATTAGTCAATGGATAAAAATACTTTCTTGAGAAAATATTCTCCTGTGCCAGTCTGTCATGTACCTCATTTCTGGTAAATCCAAACTGCTTCTCATGGAAAATTACCGGAAAATACGCATAATTCGACGTTACATACTCCTGTACCGGATTCAGCTGGATTCCTCCCACACCATTCAGGCGTTCCCGATAACGTTCCACAACTGCTTTACGCTTCTGAATCTCTGCATCAATATGACGAAGGTTGCACAGGCCCATGGCCGCCTGAAATTCATTCATCTTGGCATTGGCTCCCACTCCATCCACGACCTCTTCATTTTTGATGCCGAAATTTTTCAAACGGTACAAAGTTCTGCCCAGTTCTTCATCTTTGAAGCAGGCAGCTCCCCCCTCGATTGTATGAAATACCTTTGTTGCATGAAAACTGAAGCAGGAGACATCTCCAAATGTTCCTGTTCCCTGACCTTTATATTTCACTCCGAATGTATGCGCCGCATCATAGATTACTTTCAGACCATATTTATCAGCAATCTTCTGGATCTTCTCCACGTCGCATACATTTCCATATACATGAACCGGCATGATTGCACAGGTTCTGTCTGTGATCAGACCTTCAATCTTATCTGCATCTATGGTAAAATCATCCGGCCGGATATCACAGAATACCGGTGTTAATCCATTTCTCACGATAGCATGAGTTGTTGATGCAAAAGTGAAAGGTGTGGTGATCACTTCTCCCTGCAGATTCAATGCCTGCAGAGATAATTCCAGTGCCATATGTCCGTTAGTAAACAGATCGATCCACTCCACGCCCAGATATTTTTTTAATCCTTCCTGAAGTGCCTGATGCTTTTCTCCCATATTGGTCAACCAGTGACTATCCCAGATGTCTCTGATTTCATCAATATACTCTTCCATTGGCGGCAATGAGGATCTAGTAACTAATATCGGTTTTTTCATACTTCCTTTTTTCCACCTTTCTTTTTCTTTGCAGAATCATAATAGCTCATCATATGTGGCAGGTATTTTCTTACATAATATTTTATAAGTTTTCCCATATCCACATGTGCCTGTCTGCAGACATCTGTATCGTATTGTCTGCTCTGCTCAGACTCTGCTGTAAATTGCATATGCTGATCATAATAATAAGAAGCAGGTTTATTCGCCTCCCACTGGAATGACAGAGAATCCTGTATTTTATCTATTAATACTTGCTTCAAGGCCTGTTCATCAGTTAGCTGAACGGTTTGACTATTTTTAAAAATAGCACTAAATACAGTATATCCTAAAATTCCATTCGCCAGAGAATTTTCTGCATCTGATACGATAGTAGGTACACCCTCCACAACCGAACATTCTGCACATCCAGAACTTCCAATTACCACATCTATCTTTGAAAATAATGTTCTGGGAATTGGTACAAGATCTCCCAGACACGTAAGTATCAGATTCGAAGCCTGATCTAGCTTCTGATGCAGCCACTCCATCCGATCATCCACATTTCCGACAATCAGCAATTGAATCTTTTTTTGAGGATAATTCAGAGCAAAGCCTGCAATACCATCCATAATTGGATCCACACAGGTCTTATCTGAGCGTCCAATGCAACAAATATTCCAATCTGCTTTCTCTATAGCATCTATCTTTTCATTATCAACATTCTGTACTGGTCCTTCATTTGCAGCCTCAAAATAATATGCTTCTTTGTCCTCTACTCCTTTATATCCGGCAAACAATTTCCCCATAGATTCCTTGTGAATGCAGGTCAGTTCTCTGCGTTTGTGCTTAAAGTTGAAAAAATCCAGATACTGATCATAATGCTTCTTCGGTCCACGGAAGGTCTCATTGCAGATAAAGCACATATGTTTTGCCTGAAGTCTGGCTGCAAGTAACTCTCCCCATAAAGCCAGCACATCATCCTGAGACTCCACAATGATCTCATCCGCCGGATCCATCGCTCCAATCAGTCTGACCATTCTGTTAAGAACCTGTTCTCTGATTCTTCTTGGCCATTCTCCCGGCGGCATTCCAAGTTCTGTCATTCCACCTGATAAGTATTTATTCATAGATGTCATGGCACAGGTTCCCTTATTGTCCCCCCAGAAGAACACCGTCACTTTCCATCCATTTTTTTCCAAATAAACAGCTTTTCCAGCCACATAATTCTGCATTCCACCTATGGGATGAATATTAGCCGTCAAAAAAATATATCGTTTCATCTTCTTCTCCGCATTTTATGTTTCAGTTTCTTCGTGATCCGATCCAGGCTCCAATTCAGCAGATCACTTCCATTCAGGACACCATATCCATACTCCAGCAGACGGATCCTTGTCTCTTTCTCGTCTTCCACTTTTCCCGTCGTCTTCCGTGTATCATACAGGAAAATGCCCTGCCCCGGAACATTCTCGTAGATATTCAGTTCCGCCGGTTTCATCTGCAGCCCAAAAGACTTCAGTATCTCATACCCTAATCTACTGCTGCTCAGTACATACCGACGATAAGCTTGCTTCGGCTTTCTTCCCCACAGATCGCAGGTCAGTTCTTCCTCCGGCACTCCCAGGCACGCTCCAAGTCCTACAGGCTCTCCATAAATATCATATTTAATGCCCTCTTCAAACTCCGGCATCCGATACTGCTTCTTTCCATAGAACAGCACGGACTGTACAGATGATGCACTGTCTGCAAAATGCTGCCCCGCATCTCCAAAATTGGTGGTCAGTGAATCATAGCTGTATACAAAATATTTTCCCTGATCCACAATATAGGTCTGATAGAATTTTGCCCAGGAAGTATCCGGGTAATTCTGAATCTGTGGCAGCACATCTCTATGAAACGGCAAGGTCTGATGTTCTTCATACCATTTTTTAAACCCTGTCCACATACGCCGGTTCCATACCTGTCCCCAGGACGTTGCAAACTGCTGAAAGTATATATCATAACCTGTCCGCAACGGAAAGAATGGATACACACTCTCCAGCAATTCTCTCTTGGTATTTAACGCAATACCTGCAATCTGCGGGTGGTCTCCATATTTTTCCAGCGTCTGCATAGCATAGTTATAAAAGTCCGGAGACACATAGATATCATCTTCCAGTATCATAACTGTATCATACTTCTCTGTCATATCTCCGCAGGAAATGATGTGCTTGCGCAATCCCAGCCGTTCCGGCCGGTAAATGACCTCTTTTTCTCCATATTTCCATTCAAATGCCTCTGCCGTATGCACAACCTCTTCATTTCCGCTGTGGTCAATGCTGACCACCAGACGAATATCCGTATAATCATACTGCGCCCGGCTCAGCGAATGAAGCACACGTTCCATGGCATCTGCCCGGTTATATCCCACAACAACAATGGTAATCTTTCCCTGCATATATAACTCCTGTCAATTCAACTGCTGATCCAGAAAGACTGATTTTCCTCTTCTGGTCAGCTCTATATCATCCACATATTCAAATGCAGCTTCAATGCCTGCATTTTCAAGAAAGCTGTCTCTTAATTCCTGCTCATCCACTTCGCTGTAATGTTCCCCTTTTACAATCTGGAATGTCACTTTTCCATATTCTTTCTGGACCAGTTTCCATTTCGTAATATTAGAAAATGCATGATAATGAAGGCCAAAAATCAGCGCCGTCAGATACACCGGATCTCCTGCCTTTGTATAGACTACGTCCTGTGTTCGTCCCCACACTTTATTAAGTGTGACAATTCCACCTCTGGTTCCGCCATATTCTGCCAGGTCTCCGGTCCGATATCTGGCAAACAACATGGCAAAATTGGAATAAGAAGTCACAACCACCTCGCCGGTCTCTCCTTCTTTTACATGCTGACCATTTTCATCCAATATTTCCACATGCCCATAGAGTGGTGAACAACGGTACTTATGAGTCTCATCATACGTATAGCCAAAGATTGCAGCCTCTGTATGCCCATACTGCATATAGACCTTTGTCTGAAATACCTTTTCAATATAGTCAATCTGATATTCAAATGTGCTTTCCGATGTGAGCTGAACTCCCTTTATCGGGAAATCAAAGTGAATCTGATGTTGATCTGCATACTGTGCCAATCGATAAATTGCCGATGTATAGCCACGCAAAAATGCCGGACGGATCTTCTCGATAAAGTCAAAATAATATGCTGCTGTCTTCTCCGTCAGATACAGACAGGACAACGCATAGCCGCCGCAGGGAAGCTGCGTCGGTGACAGATCATAATAATAAATATTTTTCTCTGTCTTTTCCCTTGGAATGCTGGCGCCATTCACGCAGATGATCTTATCACCCTTCTGATATCCCATAATATCCCACAGGAACTCCTGATGTACCGGATCGTGATTGGCAGAGATTTCAAATCCAAACGGTGTTCCCGTACTGCCACCGGTCGTGGCATGATGAGACTCCACCCGATCAATATACCGTGATGTAAACATCTCTGGATGTTCGCGGATATCCGATTTGGATGTGAGCGGATATTCAGACAGTGGTTCATCTCCAGTCATATGGTAATGTTTCAAAAACTCAGGATATGCCTTCTTCGCATATTTTAACATTCGCTTTTGCTGATGCGCTTCTTCCTGCGTAAAATCCGCATTCGGATCGGTCATCTTCTTCAGCTTCTTCCGCATCCACATATCTTGCATATAATAATCGATCCAAAAACGGATCTCACGTAGTCTCTCTAATTTTCCCATATCACTCCACCTGCACAATTCTGTCCGCAATTATAACCCTATCTATAGAAAAAAGCAAATTTTCCCTTTTCTTTCACTCTTTTTTGCTTTAATATAATCTCATGATACCCAAAAGGAGTTTTACTTATGTTAACAGTCACTATATCTGATCAGCTTGGCAATCAGATGTTCGCCTATGCATCTGTCAAAACCATCGCTCAGAACCGCAGCGAATCCTTCGGCTTTGTTCGGGCAAAAAATAATCTGATCAATGATACTGATAAACAATATGGAAATGAGATCCATACCATCTTTTCGAATACGAAAGCAGAGTTCTTAACGGAACTTCCATCAGAGATCACTCATACCTGGGAGGAACTGCCTCTGAGGGAACGCACTGCTAATTATCAGCCATCTGCTCTTACCGTTCCAGAAAACACCTTAATGAAAGGGCATTTTATCTCCTGCCAATATTTCTGGGAAAACCGGTCTCAGGTACAGAAATGGTTTTCTTTTCCCGAAGATATGGAACTGGCTGTACAAAAAGAACTGGCTGAACTTCAGACAAAATATCCAGGTCGTCCACTAATTGCCACCCACTTCCGCGTTGGCCGCGATTACACCCAGCAGGGCTTCCGTCTGGCTGATGACTACTGGTTCCATGCAGCTGATGAAGTTCTGAAGCGTTGCCAGAATCCTGTCTTTCTGCTCTTTTATGACCATAAGGATAAAAAAGGCGGTGTGGTCAATGATTTTCTGCAAAAATATGACTGCGAAGTCTGCCGCGGATCACTGGTTCACGACTTGTGCATGATGTCCAAATGCCACTGGCAGATCATCTGTAACAGTTCCTTCTCCATTATGTCAGCTGTGCTGAATGCCAATCAGGATCAGACGATCCTGCGTCCCTCTGTCTATCCGGTAGGACTGGATTTTCAGAAAGATGACTGCTTTGCAGAAGAATGGATCAGCATTCCTGCCAGACAGGATCCTGCTTCCCGACAGAACTGCCATATTCAGATTCTCAAAGGAAAGATCTTAAAACTGATCCGTCATTAGGCTTTGTTAAAGCTTTTTATAACAATCATTCATAAAACAATATAGTCTCACATTGATGAGACACACCAGTACCCGGAAGCGATTCCAGTTGGTCGCCGCTTTTCCAAGTAAGAAACGCTTGTCCAATAGCTTCCGGTACTGCTTCTGATACATTCTCGCGGTCTGCACCATATTCAGATAACTGTCAAGAATCGCATTCTTCATCCACTTTTTCAGTTCCGGCTCCTGCTGCTCCGCCATCTGATCCTGCTCCCGCAACGTCTGAAACAGATCCCTGATATTCTTTTCTTTATTTTTCTGCGTGCTGATGGAATTCTCTCTGACCAGATAATGATACAATCGATCCGGCAGTTCCACTACTTTTCCACACTGCATCATAATTCTTGGTGTGAATTCCACATCTTCGTGAAGAATTCCTTCCCGAAATCTCAGATCATGCTCATTCAGGAAATCTCTACGATAAGCGTACAGACATGCTTCCACATTCAGATTCCTGTCTCTAAAATGCTCCAGCAAGTATTGTTTCCCATTATCTGCACACTGCACCTGCTCAAGCGGCACTCTCCTCATAGGATCCTGATGAACGTCATCATCTTCTACTCCATCAAAGAATACCGCATCCATCTCGCCAAATTGCACTAATGCTTCTGTAATCTTCTTCAATGTGTCCGACTCAATCACATCATCTGAATCTACAAACAGTACATATTCACCAGTCGCTCTATCCAATCCATAATTGCGCGCTGAAGAAAGTCCTCCATTCGGCTTGTGAAATGCTTTGATCTGCTCATATTCCTCTGCCAGTCGATCACACAACTCACCGCTTCTATCCGGGCTTCCATCATCAATCAGCAGTATCTCCATCTGATCTTCATATTCTCCCTGTGCCAGCAGGGAATCTACACATGCCTCCAGATATTCCTCTACTTTATAGACTGGCACAATTATCGAAAACTTAGGTTGGTTCACTAATTCCTCTCTATCTTTCATGTGCATTCCTTTCACCCAAAATGATCAACAATAACGGAAATGTAATTACTGTATTAAATGAGAAAAATCTGAAATCAGGTCCACACAACAACAGTGCCGTTCCAAAATTATACGCAAGTACCGGCAGCCACAGCAGACTCTTCTTCGGTGTCCTGCCGAATCGACTTACTCCCACAAATATAAGCAGCAGAATATAAAAGCCAATATGCCAGCACCATGTAAACAGGACTCCTCCATGAATCGACAGATCATATACCCAATCCAAAATCTTCTGTAAAGCTGGTACACCTGTAGTCTCATATCCAAATCCGTTATTTTCCTGAATATCTGTGTGATAGCTCCAAGTCACAGAATTTGCAAATGGTTTCCAGACCACATCAAATAACTTTACAACAGCACGATAAGAATAGTAGGGCGATCTCTGAATCGCATGCCAGGTATATGTCAGTACCTTTTCTGCTCCAACTTCTTCGATCACATCATTGGAAATATCATCACCCATCCATTTTGCGCTATTCCAGTTTCCCTCCTGATAAGTCTGTTCCCACAACTCCTGATCGCCAATGCGATACAGAAACTCTCTGCAATCTTCATCCAGCTTTTCAGGCTCATTTACAAGGACATTAGCCAGTATCGTCATCGGCACTCCCAGCATCTCTGCAGACACCTGCGAATGACTCTGCACATGAATCAATTGGTAAAAAGGTCCCTTTATTCCAACAACCAGAGCCATGAACAACAACACTGTACCAATGCAGAACTTTTTTGCCTTTTTCCAGAAAAACAGCACCAGGAAAAATAACATTGGTCCTACTAACAGGATTCCATTATGTCTCATCAACATTGCCATCACGGATGCAGATGCCAGCTCCAGTACATGAGACCATCTACACAGCCATTGTCCATCTGAGCAAATAATCTCTATCATCTGCGCTGTCAGTACGATTGCAAAGATCGTTAATGCCGTATCCTTCCAGCAAAATGACAGAACCATTCCCGATGCAGGTACTATCAAAGCCAAAAGCAATGCAATGATAACATATCTTCTGCGTATTCCCCAGTGTTCCATCACCATTCCCAGATACATTATTGCCAATGAGATCCAGAACATCTGTACAAAATTCACAAATGCCAGACTATTGCAGATCAAAGAAGGCAGTTTCATAAAAAATAATGTATGTACAACCGGATGCCAGTCCACATAAACACCAGTCTGAACCTGGTACCACTGATTAAAGCTGTCTATGATAATTCCTCCTGGATAAAAAGCAACATAGTAAACTCCCAGCAGAATCATCGAAATTCCAAATACAGCAGCACCAAATCTCCAGTTCCATTTTGACGCTTCTGAACGAATTGTGATCCGTATCTTCTTCAAAGCCTCACATGCCACATGAACCAGAATTCCAAATCCAATCAGCCGAAGAGGAGCACTCCATGACCATGGATAAGATAACGTATAAAAATAACTGATCAAATACAAATATAGGGTCAATATACATTTTCCCAGCAAATCTAACCATTTGTTCTCTACTGTTATCATGCAATTATTCTCCTCCACTAATCAATGCTAATCGTTCCTCTATTTTCTATACAGCAAACTTTTTACAATCTGCATATCTGATATATTTTTCTAAATATGCCCACGTCCATATACTTTAACTTAACACCTAAAGTCTTGCATTTGGTTGTAAAATATTCCGCTTTTCTTCTTATTCGATGTATCTTCCACCAGTTAATCTTTTCAGATAATAGTTCAGTAACTTCATAATCTGACCTCTTCATACTCACTTCATTCAGGCTGGTATTTTCACCTGTAGATATATGCACATAAAGTTTTTCTGGGTTAATAACTCCTCTTGCCTTATTCTCTACCAATAAAATCCACAAAAAATAATCATCTGATCCATTTATTCTTAAATAAGTATTTTTCCACAAATCAGGTATACATTTTTTTCGAAGCAGTACCTGTCCCGGCGATGCAATGGGATTGGAATACATGTAATAACACCATTTGTCCAGACAAGCCAGTTGATGCTTTTTCGACATGAAAATATCTTCTTCACTACCATCTTCATATCGATAGATTCCAGATGATACTATCCAGTCAGAACTACCCATTTTAGAATATTGGTTCTCCAGATAATTATCAGCTATTACATCATCCTGATCTAACATTAAAATATAATCTCCCGAACAAAGCTCAATTCCTCTTACTCTGGACTTATGAATTCCCATATTTCTATCATTCACAAATATTTTAACAGAATATGTACAATTACACGTATCCAATTCTATTTTTTCTTCTGGATAATCATTTATAAACACTACTTCCATCGATGCACTTTTAAGTCTTCTACTATTCTGAGCCATCATATTCAGAATTTGTGGAATATACTTTTTCCCTTTATACAACGGTATTATTACAGAAATCATCGGTTTCAATCTCTCTTCCTCCATCTATCCCGGACTAATCGCACACCTTCCATCGCAATCTCTTCTTTTCCAATAATTGTTAGAATAATAAAGCTTCCAAACTCTAATATAACAGCAATACTAAATACTAAAATTTTATTGCTAACTAATTTTGATTGCAACCAAACCTCACATATTCCGGTTGCAATCATAGTGGCAAGCCCTATTTTAATTATTGGAACAATAAAATAGCAAAAATTAATGGCTTGTTTTTTTCTATTAAAAATATATAATGCAAAAAAACAGGTTGCAATATTAGATATTGCTGTTGCCAATACTACACCGCTCAGTCCCAGATATTTTGATAATGTAATAGATAAGACAATGTTAAGTCCAACCGTTCCCATTCCAATTTTCATAGGCATAGCTGTATCTCCTAACGAGTAGCATGCTCTAAACAATAATGTATTCACACAAAAAGCGGTAAGATATAGCACATAGCACCGCAGTCCCTGTGCGGTCAATGCCACCGCATATTCTCCAAATGCGCCTCTTCCAAATGCTATACTAACAATCAGATCCGCTGTCATGATAATAAATATAGTAATCGGAATGCAAAAGAAAAGACTAATATGAATTCCTTTCTCCATCTTTTCCATGCCTTCTTTAATCTTTCCTGCTGCAAAAGACTCTGCCAGTTCTGTATAAATAATTGTTGTCATGGGAATTCCAATCATATTAGAAGCAAACTGATATAATACACCGGCATAAGAAACCGCTGTTACCGTTCCTTCTTCCATTCCCGACAACAGACTCTTATCTACAAGCTGATTCAACTCACTAAATGCATTCCCCCAGAATATTGGTAATGTCTGTATACACAGACGAGTAATTCTTGAATCCCGCAATCCATATTTCAGTGTTACGCATCCATACTTTTTACTTCTTATCTGCAAGAAAATATACTGTACAACGTAAGAAACCGGAACTGCTACAGCCATTGCCGTTAATCCAAACTTATGGCCAAACAAGAGAACAATTGCAGTCAAAATCACATTATTCATCATTGCAGCCAAAGATGAGAATCCATAGTTTTTCTCTGCATTAAGCAAACTTTGTAATAATTGATTGGACATGTAAAAACACATTCCCCATACCATAATCCGAAAATAAGACACAGCTAACTGTGATTCTTCCAATGTGTATGCCGGAAACAAGACGCGAAATAATATTGGTGCTGAAATATACAATACAACCGATACAAAAATTGCCAGTATGAATACATCTGTCATCGTCCGGCTTGTAAAACCCTTGGAATCTTCTTTATCCTTTTCCCGTATACTAATATAGATTGGTAGAAACGAAACTGCCAGTGCCTCGGATATGGAGATCAGTACATTCTGCATCAGACCTTCCGCCACATAATAGGCATCTGTTTGAATCGTAGCTCCATAAATTGATGCAATGGTCATGGATTTTACAAATCCCAGCAACTTATTTACAAATGTCAGGAAAAACAGAATCACTGCCGCATCCAGAAATGTATTTTTCTTTTCTTTCATGAATCAACTTCACCTTTTCTATGGGGCTTACCTGTCTCTGTAATCATTGCAAATGCAAAGATGCTGACGGACAGATTGCGGAACGTGAACCAGTAATGAATATATGCATGATTGGCCGTTACCAGATACCAGCAGATCGGTCCTGCTGCGACTAACAGCAACAGCAATGCCTGATCTATCTTCATAACTGCTCTGTTCCTGATACACCAGATTCCAACCCATAAGATCAGTATCCCCGCAAGAAGCACTCCGTATAAATTAAAATAAATATAAAAGTTTCTAAGCACTGCCATAATCCGACTGATCTGTTCGGCTCCCACTTCTCCTGAAGCTCGACCCATAACCGTCTGCAACGCATCTGCAAAAATATTCTCCTTAAGCAACGCGGATCCGATCAGCCACTTTCCTGCCCACATGAGCAGATATCCTGATCCCCAGGAACATGCACAAGCTACGATCCTTTTTAATTCATTTCCGATGTTCTCATTATCCAATACAATACATAATACAAGTGGAATACCTAGCGCATATATTGGATAAGTCAGAAAATCCACATAACTGGTCAGCGCACCAGCCAGAAAGAACATCTCTATGTACTGCTCTTTCTCCTTTATCTTTTCATATCTGCATAAAAGAAACAGACTTATCCCTGTCCCTACATAAAATGAAGTAGAAAACTGCAACGAATATGGCAGGGCCATAGGAAACAGTCCTGCTACTGACAATAAAAATGCCAGCATGCCTCTTCTCAGATCCCGTTCCCAGAGCTGTCTTAAGATCAACAGCACCAATATCGCCATGACGATTCCATTCAGAATACGAATCTGTCCATAGTTGAACACAAGCAACAGAGGTTTTAACACAACCAGATATCCATGCCAATATCGCTCATATGAAGTCAGCGTCAGTCCCTGATCCTGGTCCAGATATTTCTTCAAAGCCAGTTGTGTATGCTCATTATCCAGTTCTGCCCGCCCTGCTTTCATAGCCGCCTGATATGCCGGAAGCTCCGATTGATACACCGCATTTCCAAGCATAATCGCATCTGTTGTATTGTCCAGTGACGATCCCTTATATCCCGGAAGTACAAACGGGTTGTCACCTTCCTCCAAGAATGCATCCACAGATACTCTCACATGTTCCTGTATAGGTCTTACTGGCAGACAGTACACTGCTATCAATGCCAGTGTACCTGCCACCAGACATGCCAGGTACAGAACCGCCAGTTTCTTCAGTTGCTGTATCACTTTTCATTCCTCCGATTCCATCGCTGTTCAACCCATACTCTGCAGCTATCCAGCCACGGCCATAAATAGTATCCTAACAAAACAGGATAAAAACCACTCAGCATCTTAAAATGTTCATGTTCCAACAGACTGTATGTAATAAATATAAGCAATATAATCAAAAACTTTTCATTCTTATCCTTATATGCCTGCCAGATTGCGAACAGATTCAGTCCAATAAACAAAAGAAGAATGATAACACCATAGTTCAGTCCAAGATATGCATACATAATATCCAAATATCCATAGGTTCCATTATCAAAGATCTGTCCAAACAAGGTAAATCCCTTATCCGCCCAGAACCTGTTTGCCAGCAGTAAACGCGAAGACACGGTATATGGAAAATGTTGGAACCATCCGCTCAAAGAGTATACCATTGTCATCAGACTTAACATCCCCACACAACCAACGATCAATGTACCCACTGCTGCTATGCCCCATGTCCTGCATCTCTTCTTCATGTTCCATCCATACTTTCTGCTGATGCAGACAAGAACAGACACCCCCACCAATAACACTACACAGATCTCCGATGTTCTGCTGTTAGCAAAATAATCAACGGACAACACCACACCCATCATCGCCACTATGTCTTTCCAGTTCCACTTCTCACATCGTATATAAAACCACAAGATGCAGAGCATCAAAAAGAACAGCCCCATCTCATTCGGATGCGACCAGCCAAAACTGCTGCGAAGTCTTCCTCCTATCATCTGATCTGCATGATCAGGATAGAGTCCCACTAGCGGCAATATAATCAGTGCACATCCCAGACAGATTCCTGTCACCAGATCTACTTTTAAGACCTTGTCCAGATCTATGTCTTTGATCAGCAGAATACCTGCAACAAACCATACCACTGCGTTAGTCTGCGTGGTGATCCGGCTGATCTCCGCCAGACCAACCAGTCCAATGATCATACACCAGTCGATCCAGTTATTCTTCTGCAGGATCACTTTCACTGCCACAATACCGTAGATTCCAAGCAGAAAATAATTCCACCAGACACCTGTACTCTGCCAGGTATCCTCGCAGACTGTCGACAGCATTCCGTATAAGAGAAAGCCTTCGACTGCTATGCATGTCAATATTATTTCTAATTTTGAGTGGTATTTTTGTAACAACTTACTTTTCTCCTTAATACGATTTATAACTTACATCTCTGTCCACATTACCCGAGATGCCACTTACCCGTCCGGTGCTGGTATACTGCCACATAGTCACCTTACCTCCACCGGTATATCCATGTCCTCTGTTAAAATCGCGATATCTGGCGATCCAGACTTCGCAGTCTGACAGAGCATTCATATCCAGGTAATTATTCAGCCAGTTCAGATTAGCATACAGGACAAAACGATACCCTGCACTCTCAATCTCATCTTTAAACGCCCGGACAATTCTTGTTCTGTCACTTTTACTTGTAGCATTCAAAACGGAAGTAGCTTCCATATCCATGGCAATGGGATAATCTAATGTCCTTCCATCCAGTGCTTCTATGATCTTTCTCGCTTCACGCCTGGCACCAGATGCCGTTGTTGCATAACTATAACGATACACACCAACTTTTACACCATTTCGTCTCGCTCTGCGATAGTTATTCTCGAACTGCGTATCCAACGTTGTAGAATTGCTGCTGGATCCTGTTATAATTCTCAACATTGCAAAGTTGATGCCCGAATTGGCTACATCTCCCCAGTTAATCTCTCCTTGATATGCTGACACATCAATACCATAGGTGGTTATATTTTCTCCATTTGACCGAACTGTTGCTTCTGTTGTAAATGACCCCAATACTCCTACTACTTTGTATGTATAAGTTGTCGTCCGGTTCAGCTTTTCATCCTTGTATGTAGTCGATGCAACGGTTGCAATCTTGGAATAACTACCTCCCTGGGAACGATAAATCTCATACTTTTCCACACCTTCTACCTGATTCCAGCTAAGGGTAACCGTCCTGCCACTATTACTTCTTGATGCGGACAAGCCAGTCAGAGCATCCAGTCTCGTCTTCCCATATACGACCTTTGAAAAATCTGTTGTATACTTCTGTCGGATTGCTTTCACTTTATAATAATAGGTATGTCCTAACTTTCTGTCCTGATGAGTAAATGTCAGATCTGATGTAGTACCAACATATGTAAATTCCCCATTTTCACTATGAGGCGAATAATACACCTCATACTTCTCAGCTCCAGGTACCGCAGGCCATCCTATCTTAATCCGATTATACCGTTGTTCCTGAATCTTCGGAGATGGTGTAGCTATAGTCGTCATCTGTGTCACCGGATCTGAATCTTCTCCATAATTCAGGTTACCATCCTGCTCCACTATTCCGCGGACTTTAAATGTATACTTTTCCCCGCAGATCACATTGGTAACCTGATAAGTCGTCGCTATGGTCGTTGCCACATATTTCCATTCTTCACTGCCTTCAGTCTGATACCAGACCTGATATTTCTGTGCCCCAGCTTTATCCCAGGTCAACTTTACGATGTCATATCTGGCTGCGGTTGCTTTCAAGTTCAATACCTTCTGCAGCTCCGTATGCCCGCTCATAGTACCCGAATCATCACTATATACTCGATTACCATTGTTCAAACGGTAGGCACGTACCATATACGTATACTCTCTTCCTAAACGTAATCCCTTATCTACATAGATACAGTCTGCGTCTGCATTAACCTGCCCCAGCTGATTCCACTGATCATCACTCTCAGAACGATAGATTTCATACCCATCTGCGCCAGTCACCTGGTTCCAGCTCACCTGCAAGGTCTGATAATCCAAGCTATCCACAGAACTCATTTTCGCACTTTCCAAAGTTGTTCTCTGCGCTACCGAATCCGACTCTTCTCCGGCCAATTCTTCTCCATCCAGTTCTTCCACTGCACAAATCTTATATTCATATAATGTATCAAACATCAGACCAGTGTCCACATATCGTAAAGTATCTCCTGACTCAATGTTTTTAAGCAGCGAGTATTCCTGATCTCCCTGCTTTCTATAAATCTTATATCCAGTTGCCCGCTCATTCTTTTCCCATGTAAGAATAATCCGGTTATATCCGGAAGCTGCCGTATACAAAGTAACCTTCTCCAGCGGCTCCCGCTTTTCCGTTTCTTCTGGCTCTTTTGGAGCTGGTTCTTCACTAATCACAGCTTCATCATTCGATGGTATCTCTGTCTCTTCCATCGACTCAGTATCTTCTTCCAATGGCTCTTCCTGAACTATTATCTGCTTTACCGGTTCGTTCACAAGTTCTTCTGCATATGCCGATGCCGGTGTCTCCCACAACAAAATTCCTGCAAGAAATAATGAAGTTATTCTGATTAGTGTCTGTCTGTTCATCTCTTCTGCTCCTTACATTATCCTTTATCGCTCATTGAGTGATCTATTTCAATTCTGAGAATTCTGAATCGGTCTCCTTTTCGGTACCCAAATACTCTACGTTTGCTGTCAAATCTGAATTTCATAATTGTCTTTCTATCATATTTTCTTGCGCGAAACCGGTCATCTTTCGGTGAAGAAGGTGTATATTTTTTATATTCCAGACCATCATCCCTCCCTATACTTTCCCAGGATTCATGCTTTACAAACTTGTCCAGTGTAGAGATCAGACTATTAAATTCCCACTCATTCAGTCTGTCTGCTCCATATTCTTCTTCAAGGCTCTCACAATCAATCCGAGTATTTCTATATCGAATATTTAAAAGGCTCTGCCTCTCCAGATGTATCTCAGCAGCATGTTTCTCCAGTAAATACTGCGGTGTATGTACAGAATTCACATCGTACCTATGATCGCCACAGAAAATCTTAAGTTCCCGGTCTATGAATGCATCTGACCTGAAGGAAATCAAGGAATCCTCTCTTATCGCTGCTTCTGCCAACGCAGTGGCCGTCACATTTTCTCCTTCCCAGACAAAATCAAGTGACAGATCATGCGCCGGCTTCTCATCCCATTTAGGTACATCGTAGATTTCTCTATCCAACTGTATTTTAAATCTTACTAACCCATCAGAAGCGTTCAACAGATTTAAAGCACAAAGTTTCTCAGACGTTGTTATCATACATTCCCCAAAAGTCTCTGTCTTATAGATTCTCGCATCCTTCTGTGCATGTATGATCTTTATACATTCCATCACCGGACCTAACGATTCCAGAAACACCTTACTGTTTTCAAACTGTCCATGTAATGACCGCTCATTCAAAAGGAAATCCATACATCTACCACCCCAATATCGTATCCAGATCTTTTCCTATCTGATCAAACATGCCCTCTGGATCTGCCAGTGCTTTTCCCTTCTCATTTACAGGAACTTCTACAGGGATACTGCATCCTCGTTTATCCTGTTCAAAAAAGTAGATAGCTACATTCTCACTGTCAATCTCATCCAGCCGTATACTTTTTCTGATTCCATTGTAAATATGGTCACTATGCGTTTCTACAATGATCTGTACTCCACACTGTGCCAGAAAAGCAAAAAACTTTACCAGTTCAGCCTGTCCCGAAGGATGCAGATGAATCTCCGGATTCTCAACAATCAACAGATCCCCTTCTTTACATGCCAGTGCTGCTATAATAATTTCTGCGATATAAGTCACACCTGTACCTATATTTTTGGGTCTCATCTCAAACGGCACTTTTCTGTTTGCATATAAAACTCGAATAAATTCTGTCTTATCAATTTCTCTTGCCTTTATTCGATATCCCATGATCCTGTCAAGCCAGTAATCAACCTGACCTCCAAATGTCAGTTTAGTACCTTCATCATAGATAAAATCTATTTTAGGATCAAGTTCATTTTCTCCATATTCTTTTAAGTAGTGAAATGCATATTCACAGTTTTTTCCTATGATTATATTATCTCCAATATATTTTTCATAGGTATCTTTAACACCGATTCGATCCGCAGAGCAATATATAACCTTCATCTTGTCATCCCATATTCCTGAAGATTTCATGTCATTTTTATCTATGACTTTCCCATATGTCTGTAACAAGCCCGCCTGTTCATATTCCATGTCAAGCTGCACTTCCTGGCTCTTGATTATTGCATTCTGTACTTCCGCAGATGTACCAATGTTCATATAGCTTCCGCGGAATGGATTTTTTCCTTCCTGAAGCAATGCGAAAATTGCCTGGAGAACAGTTGTCTTACCAACTGAATTCTGTCCCGCCAACAACGTGAAATTCTTCAGATTCAATTCCACCCGATCAAAAGATTTAAATCCGGTAATTGCCAACTTCTTTATCATTTAATATACTCCCCTGATTATATCTATAGTCTCTACAATAGATCTGTAACTCCAGTCACAATTTCTAATAGCCGTTATAACTCTTCTGTCTTGACATAACATATCAAAATTATTGCTCCCCATTAATCGCATCCAGGCACCAGCAAATCCTATATATTTTACCCTGTCATTCGGTCTTGCATAAGTTGAGAGTTTTATCACATTTCTTCTGTGAGCCCTTATATCATCATTAATTTCTGTATAATAACTACTTATTCTTTCTATCTTTCCGCCAGGTATATTCAATATAATATTATAGGTTTCTTCCAATAATTCAAATTTATCAGCATATTCATATACTATACCTTGTATTTTCCCATCCACGATAAATTGAATCAAAGAAAAATAAAGGAAATTATATTGATCAACTAACGATTTCGACCACCGATAAAAAGAAAGCTCCCCTTTAAAAATATATCGATATTCTCTTTCATATAATATATTTCTGACTGCCTGCTCCTGTGTTACTGACCATTCTTCCACGAATGCGCCAACTCTCATATGAACATATCGCGGATTCATATACTCGATAACATAAATCACAATTGATTCATATAATATGTCCAGAATATCTTCTCTATATTCAGGATCTCCTTCCTCCATCGTTTTAAGCAAATAATATAATTTATTATTCTTATCCAGAACAAGCAGTTCACCCGTCTGCAATTCTGAAGCATATACTGGCGGAAATGGAATTCCCTGAACTAATGCATTTATCACTTCTCTTACGATTCTTTTTCTATCGTATTGTAAATTGTATTTATTATCAAAAAAAACCAGTTTCTTGTGAAAATATCGATCATATATTTCGTCTATCGTATAGGTTCTTGTATCCAAGATAACTTTCTCATGCATTATTTTACAGCCCCTGTTCTGCAATTGCTGAATATGTCTCTCCGAGGAAGAAGTCTTTATTCAACTAATCAGTTTATATTATACAAATGTTTAATCCCGTTTTCTTCTAAAAATCCTATATAATTATCACACAAACCTCTGTAATGCTTTACAGTTTCATCGTAATTACAGTATTCAAACAGTTTCTCTATATGTTTAATTTTACCTATCATTTCAAGAGGAACACTCGGCAAATGTAGAAAATCTGTCAGTTCTCTTGTCCTGCTGTCATGAGTCACCCACAATGTCGGAAGACCATTTTGCATTGCAAACATGTTGCCATGAAAGCGTGTTCAAAATGCAAAGGAAATTTTTTTTGAGAATACATTTTAAACCATTCATCCAGGTCAAAAAATATTTTTAAATACTTATTATTATATTCCAATATTTTATCAGTACTACAAAGTAGACCTGGAAATTCTTTTAATCTCCATTTTATATTTAATATATTCTTCCCGTCGATTGTAGAAAATGATGGAATTTCAGA
>ERZ773162.1328-NODE-1328-length-20318-cov-3.051720_pt1 | contig 20318 bp, 18 predicted proteins | sample MGYA00511113_ERZ773162 | MGnify/ENA primary metagenome ERZ773162 (study PRJEB29015, sample SAMEA2737807) | human gut metagenome | biome: human gut; feature: human-associated habitat; material: faeces | place: China | collected 2012 ... | reverse complement strand
TCATATGATCTTGCGGATTTTCCTCCCTAAAACTGCTTCTTCTGCTCACGCAGATCTGCGAAAAATCCGCTTAAGAGGGCTGAACACTCATCTTCGAGGACACCGCGCTCAACCTCTACCTGATGATTGAAAGCATCCATCTGTAAAATGTTAAGGACGGATCCGGCGCAGCCCGCCTTGGCATTCATGCTGCCGATAACCGCTTTTTTCAATCTCGCCTGCACCATAGCACCTGCACACATCTGGGTCACATACATGGTACAGTCCTCCAGTCGCCAGTCACCTGTCTTTTTACATGCCTGCTTCATTGCGATCAATTCCGCATGGGAAAGTACATTCTTATCCGTGTTGCGCTTGTTGTAGCCCTTGCCGATGACTTTATCATCGCGCACGATCACGCAGCCGATCGGTACTTCGTTGAGATCGTATGCCTTTTTTGCCTCCTTGAGTGCCATCTTCATGTACTTCTCGTCATGTTTTTCCTGTCTGTTCTTTTCGATTTTCTCTTTCAGTGCCATATGGTAAAACCTCCACCAAACTGTTATAATGTTTTTGATTGGTTTCATTATAACACGATAAGAAATGGAGTAACACTATGACTGTAAAAATATATGGAATGCAGAAAACAACCTTGGTTGATTATCCGGGACGTGTTGCTACAACCCTCTTTACCGGAGGCTGTAACTTCCGCTGTCCTTACTGCCACAATGGTGATCTGATCGTCGGGCTGAACGACATCAAACCATACACAAAAGATGATATTTTTGATCATCTGCGCAAAAGAAGAAATGTCCTGGACGGCGTTGTCATCAGTGGTGGAGAACCGACCTTGAACCGGGATCTTCCGGACTTTATCCGCCAGATCAAACTCCTGGGCTACAAGGTAAAACTGGACACCAACGGAACCAACCCTGCCATGCTCCGCTCTCTGGTCAAAGACCGCTTTGTGGACTATGTTGCCATGGATATCAAGCAATGCCGGACAAAATATGCAGATATCGTCCACGCGGATGAGTTTGATCTGGATGCGATCGCCGAATCGGTGGAGATCTTAAAAGCTTCCAAAAAAGTCGATTACGAGTTCCGCACGACTGTTTGCCAGGAACTCCATGAGACAAAGGATATGACCGCTATCGGTATGTGGTTATCCGGCGCCAAAGCCTACTATCTCCAGCCATACAAGGAATCGCCGGATGTCCTGCACCCGGGATTTCACGCACCAGACGATAAGACCATGCAGGAATTTGTCCAAATATTATCCGCCTTTCTGAATAAGGTAGAAATCCGAGGTTAAGTGAGTGAATCTTGAACAGACGACCGACCGCCTGATTCTGCGTATCCTTTCCGCAGATGATGCCGAAAAGGTATTACAATTTTACAAAGACAACGCTGCGATCTTTGAGCAGTTTGAACCCCTGGTCGGAAATGACTTTTACAGTCTGGAACATCAGAAAAACCTTTTGACCTACGAGTATCAGGAGATCCTGAAGTTACATATGCTACGTTTCTGGATCTTTGAAAAAGATAATCCCGACCGTATCATCGGCACGGTCAGTTTCCACAACATTTCGCCGAATATCTATTCTTCTGCCCAGTTAGGCTACAAGATGGATCAGCATTTCTGGCGAAAAGGCTACTGCTACGAAGCGATCAAGGCAGGCATCCGTATTGTTTCGGGAGACATCGGCATCCGCCGCTACGAAGCACTTGTACTGCCGGACAACACCCCCTCTATCTGCCTTTTGAAAAAACTGGGCTTCCACAAGGAAGGTCTGCTGGTAGATAAGGTATTTTTGCAAAATCGCTGGCGCGATCATTATCTCTATGGTTATATCGTTCCGAAAATGTAAGTGCAGAAAGGAGACCTCATGTCACAAGTAACCAAGCGTGCCCTAGAGACATCACTGAAAAATCTTCTTTTACAAAAGCCGCTGGATAAAATAACGATCAACGATATTACGGCAGATTGCGGTATCAACCGCATGACCTTTTACTATCATTTCAAGGATATCTATGATCTGGTGGAATGGTCCTGTCTGGAAGATGCCGAGAAAGCCTTGAACAACAAAAAGACCTATGATACCTGGGAGCAGGGGCTGTTACAGATCTTTTACGCTGTGCAGGCAAATAAGCCATTCATCATGAATGTCTACCACTGCGTCAGCCGGGAACGTGTAGAAAAATACCTCATGCCCCTGACCGATAAACTCTTAGTCGATGTGATCGAGGAGCAGTCCAAGGGACTCTTTGTCAAGCAGACAGACAAGGATTTTATCGCACAGATCTACTCCTATGTCCTGGTCGGGCTCATGTTGGACTGGGTCGCCGATGACATGAAAGAAGACCCGGAAAAACTGGTCGAGCGTCTTGCTATTGTCATCCAGGGAAACCTGTCGGCAGCCCTACATCGTCTATGTGACCACTGATTTCATCAAAAGACCGGATTTGATAAAATTATTTACAATCATACCCCCATGATAAAAAAATTATCATGGGGTCTTTTTTGTTTATTTTCCTTTTTCTTTGACAAACCTATACTACAGGTACAAAGAAATGAAGGAGGTAATCATTATGTATTACTCAGCAGGAACTTATGAATCATTCGCGCATCCGGAGAAACCGGAGGGTGTCGACAAAAAATCCGCCTACATCATCGGAACCGGACTTGCCGGTCTGACCGCAGCCTTTTATCTGGTGCGTGATGGTCAAATGAAGGGCGAGCATATCCACCTATTGGAAAAACTGACCCTCGCCGGCGGTTCATGCGATGGAAGAAAAGATATTACCAAGGGCTTCTTTATGAGAGGCGGACGTGAAATGGATAACCACTTTGAAGTCATGTGGGATATGTTCCGTGACGTGCCTTCCATGGAAAACCCGCAAATCTCTGTTCTGGACGAATATTACTGGCTCAACAAGCATGACCCGAACTATTCTCTCTGCCGTGCTACCGTAAATCGCGGTCAGGACGCTCACACAGACAAGAAATTCGGGCTGGATAAGGCAAGCGCACAGGCACTTTCCAAACTCTTTATCACACCGGAAAAAGAATTGGAAGGCAAGAAGATCTCCGAAGTGCTGCCGGATTCATTCTGGGATACTAACTTCTGGCTCTATTGGCAGACTATGTTTGCTTTCCAGCGCTGGTCAAGTGCCCTGGAGATGAAGCGTTACCTTTGCCGTTATGTGCACCATATTGATGGGCTCCCGGACTTTAGTGCCCTTCGTTTTACCAAGTACAATCAGTACGAAAGCCTCATCATGCCGCTTGTCAACTATCTGACGGCACATGGAGTACAGATCGAGTACGGCATGGATGTAAAGAATGTTGTCATTGAAACGGTCGGCGACAAGAAGATCGCACGCCAGATCGTATATATCAAGGACGGCGAGGAGCAGACATTGGATCTGGTAGAGGATGATCTTGTATTCATCACAAACGGCTGCTGCACCGATACTTCCTGCTACGGCGACCAGACCCATGTACCGGATCTTTCTAAGGTAAAAAATGGTGCCGGCGAGTCATGGGATCTGTGGAAAAATATTGCAAGACAGGCAAAGCACGGTGAATTCGGTAACCCGGATAACTTCTGTGATGACTACGAAGCAACCAACTGGATGAGCGCGACCGTTGCCACTTCCGATGAAAAGATCATCAGCAAGATCAAGGATATCTGCAAGCGTGATCCGAGAGACGGCAAGGTAACGACCGGTGGTATCGTCACAGTAAAGGATAGTACCGAAAACTGGTATCTGTCCTGGACCATCAACCGTCAGCCACAGTTCAAGGCTCAGGATAAGAATATGGTCCTTGTCTGGCTCTATGCCCTCAATACCAACAAGGAAGGAAACTTTGTAAAGAAAGCCATGCGTGACTGTACCGGTAAGGAGGTCTGCGAAGAATGGCTCTATCATATCGGCGTGGATCCAAAAGAGATCCCGGATCTGGCAGAAAATGCCTGCAACACAACCACATGCTTTATGCCGTTTATCAATGCTTTCTTCCAGCCAAGAAAGAATGAGGATCGTCCAAAGGTCGTACCGGAAGGCTCTGTCAACTTTGCTTTCTTAGGTCAGTTTGCCGAGACACCGAGAGATACCATCTTTACCATTGAATACTCTATGCGTACCGGTATGGAATCTGTTTACACACTACTTGATATTGACCGCGGTGTTCCTGAAGTATGGGGAAGTAAATATGACGTGCGCGAACTCCTGCGTGCATGCTACTATGCAATCGACAAGAAACCGATCACAGATGTAAAACTTTCCTTTGCAGAAAAAGAAGCCCTGAAAGTCCTGCTCAAGAAGGTCAAGGGAACCGATGTGGAGATCCTGCTGAAAAACAGCGGTCTGATCGAATAAGCCCATTATTAAAAAATATATCTTGAATTAAGAAAACGCCAAAACTGGCTCTGCGTCGGCTTTGGCGTTCTTTTTTCTTTTATTTATTTCTTTTCGGATTCTCTGTGCATGCTCACGGCTTCTCTGCGGATATCCCAGTCAGTGCCACATAGACATCCGCTAAAGATACGATCTGGGCTGAGATCGTTTTGTCATAATTATTTATCCGCCTTTCCGCGAAACTACCTATATACCAATATAATAGACTTCTGTCCTACTTTGGTATGTATTTTTTCATAATCCGTAGTAAATCTTTTTTAATGATAGGCTTGGATATGTGTTCGTTCATGCCAGCCTTGTAACTGCGCTCCTTGTCATCACTAAAAGCATTGGCTGTTATGGCAAAGATCGGCACACTCTTTGCATCCAACCGATCCAGGGAACGGATACAGCGTGCCGCATCCAGTCCGTCCATGACCGGCATCATAATATCCATCAGGATGATGTCATAGGTGCCGCCCTCGGATTGCAGGAAACAGTCTACTGCCTCCTGTCCGTTCCATGCCTTGGTCACAGCCGCGCCCGCATTTTCAAGGATAAACTGCGCAATCTCCATGTTGAGATCATTATCTTCTACCAAAAGAACATGGATGCCATCCAGACAGATGTCCTGGTCCTCGCTGTCCTCCTTATCCTCCACATGGTTGGCAAGTTTGAAACGCAATTCTATGGTAAAGGTCGTTCCCTGCCCCTGCTGGCTGGTAAAGTGGATGCTGCCACCCATCTTTTCCGTCAACTCCTTGGCGATCGGCAGTCCCAGACCGGTTCCGGCATAGGAAGTTCTGGCAGATGCATTTTCCTGGGCAAACGGCTCAAAGGCACGCTTTTGAAATTCTTCCGACATGCCAAGTCCGGTGTCCTGACAGGTAAAGACAAAGATCGCCATCTTTCTGGTCGATCCGGTTTCCTCTACGCTGACATGCACAGTCCCTCCCTCACGGTTGTACTTGATGGCATTGCTCATGATATTCTGCAAGATCTGGCGCAGGTGCAGTGGACTGCCTAAAACATTCCAGTGTACCCCCTTGCAAACGTCCACCTGAAAATCGACCTGGCACTCTACCGCCTGTACCTCAACCAGTGATACCGTTTCCCGGAATAATTCCAAGAGGTCAAACGGCTTTTGCTCCAGACGCACCTGGCCGGACTCCAACTTATTCATATCCAGCACATTATTGACCAGATCCAAAAGGAAACTGGAGGCGCTGACGATCTTCTGACGACATTCCTCCTGCTTTTCCTCGTCACCTGCATAATATCGGCTGATCTCGATCATACCCTTAATGCCATTGATTGGTGTCCGGATATCGTGGCTCATCCGTCGAAGGAAGTCTGTCTTTGCCACGCTTGCACGCTCTGCATGTTCCACAGAACGGCGCAGACTGTTCTGATAGTGGATCTCCTTTTTCTTCTCGGTCGACACATCCCGGCACAGAAAGATAACTTCCTGTAATTTTCCGTCCTCATCATATTTTTGCGGCACAAAAAACAGTTGTTCCCACTTGGCATTTTTTTCTTCCATGACACAGGAAACATAGGTCTTACCTGCGACACGCGCCGCCATATCCGCCATATCCGAAAAGCGCAGAAAATCCTCCTGATAGGCTTCAGTCAAAACATGCTCTGCATATCTTTTCAGCATATATTTTACGTCACTGCCCTGACTGAGCGCACTCTCCATCTTATCCGCGGATTTTAAGACCTTCCAGGAGTCCGTCCCCAAATCTATGAGCAAAACAAAACTATAGACCCGGCTGATAGAACTGATGGTACGCAGCTGCTCTGCACTTTTTTCCCGGTTCTTTTCTTCCTGTTTGTAACGCAGGAATAAGAAAAGAATACAGGCAAGCACATACAAGATGATCCCAAAACTTTCCGCCATGATAAAGGTGGAATAGACCTTGACCTCCGGGAAAAAGATATAAATATCATAGCCTTCCACCCGGCGCACATCGCCACACAGATGTCTGCCATTTATCGTCAGGCGGATCAGATTACTGGTCTGGTTCAATTCCCCAAAATCTTCTGCACTCATCTTTAGCCAGTCCTGTAGGCATTTGCCTTTGAGTTTTTCATCGTTGGTACTGATGATCTCATCCCCGGATGCAATGACAGCCGTGCCCTTTAATTCAAAGATAAAATCATCTAAAAGCGTTTGTATGCTGATCTCGTCCTTGGCAAAGATCTCTCTTTTTTCCGATAAAACTGCCACATAGCCCGCCTGATCCTGCCGGGAAACAATGGCAAAATCGTACTGGCTACCCCCGATATCCATACGGGTCGCATAAGAATTTTCCGGATAGTGGGATGCATCATACGAAACATCGTTATTCAAAAATTCATCCCAGACAGACTCATCAATCTCTCCCCAACCGTATGTCGGCACATTGTCCGCATCCGTTACCAGAATACCGTCCAGACGCTGCTCATAGGCATACTGCTCTAAGAGAGCATCTGAGGCCTCCTCCCGCTTTAGGCAACGGCTCAACTCCTTTGCCTTGTCCAAAAGACGGACCTCGCTCTTGGTGCGGTCTCCGACCTCATAGTTATTCCATCGCACGATCCTGGACTTGATCGTGTCAAAACTTTCATCCATGACATAATATAGTCTGGCGCGATCACTCTGTATGATGATCATACCACTGATCAAACTAACGGCTATTCCTAAGATTAAGAGAAAGCATGCCAAACTGATCTCTTTGTTTTTTCTCATATCTCTACTCTGCATCTGCGTCACTCCAAGCGCGGTCTGCGCTCATGCCGTATTTTTCCAGTATCTCCCCTGTGGTTCCATCTTTTTGCATCTCCTGCAAGGTCCGGGTCAGTTCCTCTGCCAGTTCTTCGTGTGTCCCCTTTTCAAAGGCAACGCCAAGTTCGGACTCATAAAGACTTTCATCCAGCATGTAAAACTCGTCCGGCATAGAATCCATAAAAAGGCGCAATGCACTCTCATGTCCCGCAATGGCATCACAATAGCCCTTGCGCAGACAGGCATACACTTCATCTAATGTAGAAAAACAATAAACCTCATCCACCTGTGGTATTCTGGGATCCTCATGGTTGAGCAGGATCTCATCCGGCTTGGAGGACACCTGCACGGCAAAGCGCTTGCCCGCAAGATCCTGCAAGGTCTTGATGCCGCTTTCCTGACGTACGACCACGACCTGACGGCTCTTTAGATAGGGACCCGCCCAGGTGTACTCATCCTCACGTTCAGTCATGGTAAAGGATCCCCAGAGACAGTCAATCTGTCCATCCGCCAGATATTCCTCCTTTTTCTCCCAGACAATATTGCGAAAGACCGGTTCATATCCCATGCGCCCAAAGGCTTCTTTGGCAAGTTCCACGTCAATGCCTGCTGCATTTCCGTCTTCATCCACATAATTGTAAGGTTTATAATCGTCACTGCCTATGATGATCTGCGGTAAGGTGTCCTCTTCCGCTGCCGGACTGCTTCCACAGCCTGCCAGCCCTAGGACCAGCCCTACACAAAGCACCAGGCTTAATAGTCTCTTTTTCATGCTCTTTCTCCCCATACGGTCAAAAATCCATTATTCTGCGTCCTCTTGCATTAAGCGGGTCACAGCATCCTGGATCGTCTGATACTGATCGTCCCTTGCCTCCATCAATTCTTCTGCACCTTCAAACGTTCCGGCACGAAAGATCTCTGTAATGTCATAAGAAGTATGATAGAGATCCGAAAATCCCAAATTTAGGCAAACACCCTTTAAGGTATGTGCTGCCCGGAATGCATCTTCCACATTTTTCTCCGCTACTGCTTTTTTCATGTCTGAAAAACTCGGATCATCCAAAAACTTGATGGCAAATTTCTTGACGATCGCCTGTCTTCCTCCAAATCTCTGAAGCACATCCTGCCAATCTGCTCCGATCATCTCATAACATTCCTGTACGGTCATTATCCGTCCTCCGTATTCTATGTATTTTGCTCTGTCTAAACGCAATTTATCCTATAGGTATAATTCACCTATGTTATCGCTTCATTATACGCCTGCTTTTGCAGAAAGACCAACACTTTTCACTCTCAAAAGCCAGCATACACCAAATTCCTATTCTTAGGTGGGGATTCCTGTCGAAAAAAGACGATAAAATATAAAAAAGAGGAATGTGTAAATCTCATACACATTCCTCTATCTTTTTAACTTCTATAAATCCGGCTTAGCCAAAATATCTGTCAAGCAGACCCTTTAATGCCTTACCATGTCTTGCCTCGTCGCGAGCCATCTCATGTACGGTATCGTGGATAGCGTCCAGATTGTTCTTCTTTGCACATTTTGCAAGATCAACCTTTCCTGCGGTAGCGCCAAATTCGCAATCTACTCTCCAAGCCAGGTTGTCCTTGGTCGTAGCCTTCATGTTTGGCTCAAGGTCCTCGCCTAACATCTCAGCGAACTTTGCAGCATGCTCTGCTTCTTCGTATGCTGCCTTTTCCCAGTAAAGTCCGATCTCCGGATAGCCCTCGCGATGAGCGATACGAGCCATGCAAAGATACATACCAACTTCTGAACATTCTCCTTCGAAGTTTGCCTTTAACTGATCGAAGATGTACTTCTTGTCCTCTTCGCTGATAGCGTCGTTATTCTTTACCGTCTTAGCATATACGCCATATTCATGCTCAGCAGCAAGTGTCAGTTCTTCGCCTTCTTTGACTTCCTTAAACTTGTCAGCACCAACATGACATACCGGGCACTCCTCTGGTGGCTGCTCGCCTTCATAAACATATCCACATACACTACATACATACTTTGCCATAATTCTTTTCTCCTTTTCTTTACTTATGATGATTCTTAATTACTTACTGTTCCCTTTCGGTGATTTTAATATAACACCTCACCAATGAAATGTCAATAGAAAGTTAGGAATTATTATTATTTTTTTCTTTATCCAAACAGGCAGGGCATTTTCCAAAGAAAACTACCTGGCTCTGTTCGATCGTGCCGCCAAACCCTTGATTTGCAAGGGTATGCAGAAATTCCAGATTATCCATTTCCAGATCTAAGACTGACTGACAGTAGTTACAGACAAAATGCGGATGCTCTGCTGTGTTGGCATCGTAATGATCCTTGGCATCGTTGCAAGGGATACGCTGCACCTGTCCGGTTTCCTCTAAGACCGTCAGATTTCGATAGACCGTCGCAAGGCTGATCTTTGGGTAATCCTGCTGAACTGCTTGAAATATGGTCTCTGCAGTGGGATGCTTCTTCGTCGAAAGCAGATAATTATATATGGCTTCCCGCTGCCTGCTATAATTCAGAGTTTTCATAATTTCAACCTTTCTTTATCTTAAATAAATCAGTAACTATTATCAATTTAACATGGCAACTGCTATTTGTAAAGCGTTTTATGCAATTTGAATTTTCGATGAACGTTTTATTACGTAAAAAGAAGACGATGCCACAAGACACCGCCTTCCAAAACCGTCTTCAATTGTCATTATACCAAGAGGTCTGTTCGTTCTTTGCTTTCCTCGATCTTTTCATTCAATTTCTTGCAAGGAATACTGATAACCAGTCCAAAGAGCAGAGCGACTCCGATATAGGCTGTCATTTCTGTCAGATACATCCAGTAGTCATTGCCATGCGTACCTGCGATTGCCTCACGCAAAGCGTTCATACCATGTGCGAATGGCATATATTTATAAAGATACTGGAATACCTTTGGCAATACTTCTACCGGGAAGGTACCACCACTTCCAGCAACCTGGATAACCATAAGCACGACTGCTGCTGCCTCGCCGACATTGCCAAAGGCATATGCCAGAGAGTACATAAAGATGGTAAAGGTAAAACTGGTAAAGGATGCCGCAAACCAGAACATAAGCGGATGGTCACACTGGATACCTACATAGAGGATACATCCCAAAACAGTAATGATCGTCTGCAACTGTCCCATCAGGTAGAACACTATATATCTTCCGAAGAATTTCTGCCAATTCCGCAAGTTCCTGCATCCCGGATTGGTCTTAAGTCCGGTATGCATAATGGCGATCAGGATCAGGGCACCAAACCAGATAGATAAGATCACATAGAATGGTGCGGTTGCAGATCCGTTATTTGCCATCGCATAAATCGGCTCCTGATCCAGATTAACCGGACTGGAAATAAAGTCTGCGATCAGATCCGGGTCAGACTCGATCAGTGACATCAAAATGTTGTACTGGTCGTTTGACTCAATATCATCCATATCGGCGATCAGATCCTGCAGTTTGCCTTCCATCTCGATGGCATCATCCCTGGTTGCTACCAGTTTATCCTTGCCAAAAGACATCATATCCGGGTAAGAGTCCAAAGCAGATGAAACATCCTTGATGCTATCGCTGGAGTAGTTCAGGATCTTCTGGATCTCGCTGATCGATGACTGGATGGAATTCATGGTAGAGTTCAACTGTGGGTCTACCGTATCTTTATAGGTCGTTCTTAAGGCTTCGACGCTCTTTTTGCAGGTATCAAAATCTGCATGCAGGGACTGTGAGATTGCATTGGAATCTGCAGAAGTCTTGTCAGATGCTGCTTTTAAATTATCCAGATCTGCCTCAATCTTGTCAAAATCTGCATTGACTGCATCTTTTTGCTGTGTAATGGTTGAATTCATATTTACATTTTCCATTGCACTGTTGAAACTCGTCTGCAAAGCTTCGACAGCAAGTTTGATGGAGTCAATCTGGTCTGACATACCATTGCTTGTGTTATCTACCTTGTCAAAAACATCATCCACAGCATCTGCCATGTTATCGATCTGCTTTAAGACATCATCTAGGTTGACCGTCACCATATCCGAAACGGTATCAATGCTGCCGTCTGCCGCATCCGCTGCTGCATCTGCACTGTTTGCCATGCTCCGTCCGGTCTCCATAATGGAATCCAACTGGTCTGTCACAGCATTAGTCGCATCCATCAGACTGTTTGCGGAGTCAATGATGGCAATATAGGAATCTACGATCGTGATATAGGTATTCAGATCGGCATCCATATCATCCAATTTATCCCGGACGGCATTGGTAAAGTTGCCGCCATTGCCGCTATTATCTGTCACGACATACTCGCTCATGCTTAAGAGTGCCTGTGCCATGGTCGATACAAAAGCACTGTTGATCTCCTCCTGAACAGTCGTCTTTACCTTACCGGTAATCTTTGGCGCGATCGCGTTCTTTTTCTCATTTTCATAATAAGTGATCTTTGGATTCTCGATGTCTCCGCCAAGGAAACTGATCAGATCTTCCGAAAATGACTCGTCAATGACTAAAGCCGCATAATAATCACCGCTCTGTACGCCATCTACCGCTTCTTCCTCGCTATCTACAAAAACCCAGCCGATGGTCTTATTCTCTTTGAGGTTGCTGACAACCATATTACCGATATTTAACTCTACGCCCTCAATCTCTGTCCCTTGGTCGCAACTTGCAACTACAACGTTCAAATTGGCTGTAGATGCCTCTCCGTATGGATCCCAGTTGGACATGATGTTAAACCAGGCATATAAACTCGGAATAACCGTCAGACCAATGATCATAACAACTGCAACAACATTTGTTGCCAGTCTCTTTGCATCGGAGGTAAAAATCCGAATAATGTTTCTCATCTTATTCGTCCTCCTTTTCATCTGTATTTTTATTGTCCGGGCTGATCTTCTGGATCACTGCCTCTTTGAACTGCTCCTTACGCTCCTCGATCTCGGCACCGATTCTCTGTTTTTCAGCCTCTATCTTTTGCTTGCCTTCGTCAATGCGGTCATCAACATAATCTAATTTCTCGGAAATGTTGCTCTCTGCCTGCTGCACACCTTCACCGATCAGACTGGTGTCGTCATGCAGTTTATCAACATCCACGCCAAACTCTTTCATCTGCTCCATCATCTTGTAATCACTGTACTCCACATAGATCAGATAGAAGGCTATGCCAAAGAGGGAAAGGATCCAAAGGACCAAAAAGACTAATTTCCCTTCTGAAATGGCAAAACTCATGATCAGAAAGAAGAGTGGTAATATGATGTTGACTTTAAGACCAATACGGATTCTCTTTTGATTTTCCAGATGAAGATCCTGTTCATAATTGATGAACTTTTCATACATCTCTTTGTATTCTCGTTTTTCTGCCACAGTCCTACCCTCCTTACATCATTTCCGTATCTTCCAGACGCTTTTCCATGTAATGGTTGAGCCCCTCGAATGGGATACGGATCAAAAGTCCGATGACAAGACCTACACCTAAGAAGGTCAGTAACTTGAGCAGATAAACTACAATATCCGCCTCGTATAATCCACAGATACATTCACGCATAGCGTTGATCGCGTATGGGAATGGGAAGAAGATATATACCTTCTGGAAAAATTCCGGCAAAAGTTCGATCGGATAAGTTCCGCTACTTCCGGCAATCTGCAGCACTAAGATAACAACGGCAATGGCTTTACCTACATCGCCAAAGGAGTAGACCAGTGCATAGATCAAAAGGGTAAAGGTCAGACTGGTCAGTGCGCCGACCACCCAGAACAAAAGCGGGTGAACACACTGAATCTTCAAGATGAAAAGATCACCCAAGACCGTGATCAGGGTCTGTACCTGCCCCATAGCGATAAAGAACATGCCTCTTCCAAAGAAAAGTTGTGTCGGTGTCGCATCCGGGTATTTTGATTTTGATATTTTTACTTTGACAATGGCTACCATGATGATACAACCTACCCATACAGACAAAACCGTATAGAATGGTGCAACTGCAGAACCATAATTTTCAATCGGATATACCGCAACGGACTCGATCTCTACCGGCTCGGAGAAGAACTCACCGTACATATCCGGATCACCGGTCAGTGTATCTACCAGTGCCTGCACACGCTCGTCGTCCTCGACGCTCTTTGCCTTGTCGATCGCCTTGGTCAGTCTGGTGCTGATCTTGGATAAGGCTTCTTTGGTCTTTTCCAGACTCTTATCCGAAGTAGAAATCGTTGTCTGCAAGGAAGAAAATACATTTCCCATGGAGTTGAGCACGCCGCTCATATTGTTCATGACCGTACTTGCATTGCCGATCACATCCTCTAAGTTATCCACGCAGGTATTGAGCTGTGGTACCAACTGGTTGTTGATGGTATTTCTGGTCGATGTGATATTGGAGACCGCCTTGTCAATATCTGAGATCATGGTCGCCTCGGCATCCTTGATCTGCTGGGTGGTCGCATCATACTGTCCGTCCAGATCTGCCTGTTCTAATATCTTTTGCAGGGCATCCACGGCATCGGATAACTGCTGCAGGGTATTGACCACATCCGTATTCCCGTTTTCATCTGCAATGGACTGGCTGAGGGCATTGATATCTTTATTTAACTGGTTGGTATCCTTTAAGGTCCGCTGACAGGCATCTGCCATCTGATCAATATCACCGCTGATCTGCGCCTGCTTTAACTGATTTTCCATGTTTGTCAACATGGTGATCATGGTATCAACCGTCAGATTCATCTGATCTTTGTAGGCATTTAAGGTATTCTGGCTCTGCTGGATAGAACCGTTTGACTCAGACAGACTTCCTGCGGAAGACTTGGTCTTGCCCTCCAGATCACTCACATCATCTGTGGCATTTGCAATATTAGAGGATAATACCGCATTTCCACTGATGACCTTGTCGATGGTATCCTGATAATCGATCAGATTGTCATTCAACTTCTCTAACTTCTCAATAAAGGCATCTACACCGCCTTCTTCCTCGATGTCGTCATACATATCATTGACATCTTCAAAGATGGTCTTGGTCATGACCTTTACAAACTCTTCGTTGATGTTGCTCTGTACGGTCGTAACGATGGTATCCGAGATCTTATTGGCTACCGGATTCTTTTTCTGATTCTGGTAAAAGATCAGGGTAGGTTCCTCTGTTGTGTTTACGAACATATTATACATATTGTATGTAAAATCTTTTTGCACAACGAGTGCTGCATAGTATTTACCGGATTCCACACCCTCAATGGCTTCATCCGCAGAATCCACGAACTGCCAGTCGACCTTATCGTTGTCTGCCAATTCATCCATGATGTCTTCACCGGTATTTTTGAACTCTCCGTCATCATCCGTATAACCCTGATCCAAATTGACAGCCGCTAACTGTAGATTACCGGTATTGCCGTATGGATCCCAGTTGGAATAGATATTGAACCATGCATAAAGTGCTGGTAAAAAACATACACCAATGGCGATAATCAGGGCAAACAGATTTTTTGCCAGATTTTTCACATCTGTAAAAAAGATTTGTTTGATCGTCTTCATGCCTTTATCCCTTTCGTATTTGTCTGATTCTTGATCAATTCTATTTTCTGCTTTCGCGTTAATTTTTTGATCGCCGCTTCCCGGCGCATTGCCTCTTCCTTTGTGACATATTCCTCATGGTAGACCATTTCCACCGGAAGACGCGCTTTTGTATATTTGGCACCCTTGCCCGCATTATGCGTTTGCAGGCGTTTGGCCAGATTGGTCGTATAGCCTGTGTAGAGTGAATCGTCGCTACACCGGAGTATGTAGGTAAAATGCTTTTTATCAGTCATGATTGGCAAACCTCTCTACATCTCCCAAATGCCCCAGTCGGATGCTGTTTCTGGAGATCTTCTTTACCTGATAGAGGAGTTCATCTGCTGCATGCAGATAGTCCCAAACCTTGTTTTCCTCTACGGGAACACCCCAGCAGATGCCCTGTGAAATGGTCAGAACCTCTGCCGCCTTGGAGTATTTATGCTCTACCGCCTGACGCAGGATCATCTGTTTCAGATGTTCTGCCCACCGATAGGTCTCTTCTTCTGACATCCCGGAGTATATGAGGACAAACTCATCCCCTCCATAGCGGGAACAGAAAACTTCCCCCTGATGCTGCATCTGCATGATCATGCGGGATACCATCTTAAGAGCCTCATCTCCTGCCTGATGTCCGTAATTATCATTATATTCTTTGAAATAATCAATATCTAAGATCTCAATGCCAAGTGGTGTCTGCTGTTCGCGTGCACGGATAAAAGCATCTTCTCCGTATTCGTTTAGTTTGTAGCGGTTGTAGAGTCCTGTCAGAGGATCTGTCTCTGACTTGCGGTGGAGGGCAATATTTTCCTGCTCCACTTCCCAGTTGATCTGCGCCAGATCGTTGAGGGAATTACGCATGTTGATCATGCTCGCCACCATGACGCTGTTTTCTTTTTCCATCTCCTCAGACAACTCATAATAGGTCACGGCCACCTTCTGGAAATTGTCCTGATCCTCTATGACTTTATAGTAGCGAACCAGCAGCGTCAGCAATTTTTTCTCCAGATTGCGGATATTGGTCTGCTTGGTCAGTTCCTCGACAATAAAATAGCAATCCTTAAAGTCCTCATAACGCTTGCCATCCAAAAGCATACGCATATACTCATAGAGATCGTCGTAAACATCCATGATCGGCACTTCTTCTTTCAGATAGTCACCGATACGCCTTATCTCACGCAATAAGGCATCTTCCTGTTCTCTTTCATAATAAAAACGCGCCTGAAAACATGACACAACAAGCCCATCGACGTTTTGCAGATATGGCTTGCACTCTTTTTCGATCTTGTCATTGTAACGCGCTGCCGTCGCAAACATTTCCTGACCGGATTCCTCCTTGCCCATGCAAAGATATGCCTTGGCAATGTTGAGATATGCCGCCGTCAAATGCTCTATATAACCGGGCATGGTCGGATTCACGATAATATAGTGATAGCCGCTCTCCAGGTGGTCAAGTGCCTTTTGATACTCATGGATGTTCAGATACAGGGAACCGATATTCATATGTACGATCCATTCCAGATTCGGCAGTCCGTATTTTTCACAATAGGAAAGTGCCTTCAAGTAATAATCCATGGCATAGGGCGCGTTGCCGCGATTTAGGGACATGATGCCCAGCATATTGTTTGCCATCACGACATATCCCCACTCCCCGATCTTTTCCATGGAAGGAATACACGCGATCATCTGAACATAAAAGTTTCTGGTGTCATTCATTAAATAATAGGTCTCGCCCCTGGAAAAGCAGGCAAAACCTATCAATGCATCGTCGTGTATCTTACGTCCGTATTCTTCAATCTTATCGCAGTTCTCCATAAGACGCTTAGAGTCTCTGCCCCGGTCAGACTGAATTTCTTTTATCCAATTTTGAACCTCTTGCATATAAAGACTGATATTCATACGCCCATTATAAACCTGTCATTTTGAAAAATCTATTACCGAATTTTTCTTATTGTTGCAAAAAATCCTGCGGATTTACTGGGTTTCCATCCTTTCGCAACTCAAAATACAGGTTTGCTCCTTCTGCTGAATAATATTTTGATGGCTGGCTGATATATCCTATGCACTGGCCTGCTGCAACATACTCGCCTGTTGCAACCGGAATCTCCTTCAACTGACCATAGACAGCCTCGTAACCATCTCCCAAGTCCATTGTTACTGTCGTTCCCGTTTTTGCATCATTTAAAATGGATGTTATCTTTCCCGCACAGGCGCTGACGACTTCGTCATTGACCTCTGCTCCGATGATCAGTGCCGGGTTGCACTGGTATTGCTGTAATGTCTTAAAATACACCGTCTGCTCCATGCTGTAGTCGATCAGCACCTTGCCATCGACCGGCCAGGTCAATTCGTCCGGGAAATGTAAGGTGATCGCGGATGTCTCTGCCACCTGCTCGATCACGCTCTGCTCGGCTGTCTGCTGGGAGTCCCTCTCTGCAAGGCTTGCCTCGTAACGCTCCTTTTGCAGGGCTTCCATATCTACAGTCGAGGTCTTTGGCTCTACCGTGCCGGATACCGACTGGCTTTCTTCCTCTGCAAGACTTTCCTGCTTTGCCTCCTGCCGCTGCATGACATTCTTCTGATAAAAATACATCAGCGTGAATCCAACCGTGGCAATAATCAGCATAATTCCCGCTATCTGATAGGATAAACGATGATTTTTTATATATTCGCTCTGTCTCTTCATTCCACTACCTCCTACTCATAGGATGGCTGAAATGAAAGATTTTATACGATCAATGTACTTTCTTTTTTAAGGCTTCGCTCAGACGCGCAAATTCTTCCAGGGAAAGGGTTTCACCACGCACAGAAGCCGGATAGCCCAGTTCCTCGATAGTCGCGATAATGTCTTCCTTGGCGACCGGAATGGTCGGTGCATTGTTGAGTCCGTTTGCCAGTGTCTTCCGTCTTTGGTTGAAAGATGCGCGGATCACACGGAACAAAAATCCTTCATCCGTGATCTCAACCAGCGGCTTTTCGTGACAGGTCAGACGGATCACAGAACTTGCGACCTTTGGCTGTGGTACAAAACAGGTCGGTGGCACGACACAAACGACCTCCGGCTTTGCAAAATACTGTACTGCCAAAGAAAGCGCACCGTAATCCTTGGTGCCAGGTCCTACCTGCATGCGATCGGCAACTTCCTTTTGTACCATAATGGTAATGGATGCCAGCGGCACATGGCTCTCAAACAAGCCCATAATGATCGGCGTCGTAATGTAATATGGCAGATTTGCCACGACCTTGATCGGCTTTCCGCTATTTTTTTCTCCGGCAAGGGATGCAATATCCACTTTGAGGATGTCCTCATTTAAAACCGTCACATTGTCGTATTCCTTTAAGGTATCGTCCAAGACCGGCAAAAGATTGGTATCGATCTCGACTGCTACGACCTCTCTGGCGGCTTCGCACAGATACTGGGTCATAGTACCGATACCCGGTCCGATCTCTAAGACAAAATCATCCTTTGTGATCTCGGCCGCATCGATGATCTTTTCCAGAATATGCGTATCGATCAAAAAGTTCTGCCCATATTTTTTTTGAAAATGGAAGCCGTGTTTTTCTAAGACTGCCATCGTATAGGCTGGATTTCCTAAATATGCCATAGTAACTCCTAATTTCTATTGTAATAGACCATACATGTTTCTTGCATTGATCTCTGTCTGCTTTTCTACTTCTTCAAAATGCCGCGGATGGCTGCAATCTTATCGATCACATAGCGAATCTGCGATGAATCATTGCGCTTGCCACGGTTTGGCTCCGGGCAAAGATAAGGACTGTCTGTTTCCACCAGAATACGCTCAAGCGGAATCTCCTTTGCCGTCTCAACCAATTTTTTGGCATTTTTAAAGGTAACTACACCGCCGATCCCGATATAGTAGCCCATGGCAATGTATTCCTTTGCCATTTCCGGCGAATAGGAATAACAATGAATGACACCCGGGTGCTTGATATCCGGGTGGGCTTTTCCGAATTCCTGCAAAATCTCCATGGTATCTTCCGCTGCATCTCTGGAATGTATGATAAAAGGTTTTTCTAACTCTACTGCCAGATCCAACTGCTGACGGAACCAGTATTTTTGTGTATCTTTGCAGGCATGTCCCTCCTTGCGGAAATAATCAAGCCCGATCTCTCCGATGGCAAGAACCCTTGGATCCTGCGCCATCTGCCGGAGGCGGTCAATACAAGCCGCATCCATAGACTCCACCTCGTCCGGGTGCACGCCAACGGCTGCGTAAATATAATCATAAGACTGTGCCAATGCGACGCTGGATGCAGAAGATTTCATATCTGCTCCCACATTGACAACGATACCTACATTTTTAGATGGGAGAACTCTCAATAAATCCTCCCGATCCACATCAAATTGTCTGTCATCATAATGTGCATGACTTTCAAATATCATCTTTTTCTCTCTTCATTTAAAGTAATCTTATAGACACTTGCAGGGTCAGACCAATCCGACCTGACCCTGAAGTTATGATTATAGTGTTTGATTAACAGATCTCTGCGCCTGCCGGCATGTCTTTTTCCGGTGTCATGAGTGACAGATTGCCCTCTGCGTCCTCTGCACAAAGCAACATTCCCTCGGAAAGTACACCTGCCAACTTGGCTGGCTTTAAGTTCACGAGAACCATGACCTTCTTTCCGACCATCTCCTCGGCACTGTAGTATTTCTTGATGCCGGACACGATCTGCTTGGTCTGACTGCCAATGCGAACCTGTGAGCAAAGCAACTTCTTAGACTTTGGCACTTCCTCACACTTGATGATCTCGCCTACCTGAAACTGCATCTTGGTAAAATCGTCAAAACCGATCTCATCCTTTGGCTCAATATCAATCACATCTGCATCTTCTTCTGGCTCCTCCTGCGGTGCTGCAACCGGCGGATGGAGTTCAGCAACCTTTGTCATGACCTCGCCCAGATCCAATCTTGCAAAAAGGATCTCCGGTGCATCTGTCACCTTGGTTCCGCTGACATAGTGACCAAAGGTGGAAAGTTCCTCGTATGGGACTTCTTTTGCATTTAACTGTGTCAGGATACGGTCGGTTGTCTCCGGCATGAAACTCTTAAGCAGGGTAGCACCGATGGAAATACTCTCTACCAAATTGTAAAGAACGGTTGCCAGACGATCCTGCTTGGTCTCATCCTTGGCAAGTGCCCATGGCATTGTCTCATCAATATACTTGTTGCAGCGCTTGAAGAGTGCGAAAACTTCTGTGATGGCATCTGCCACACGAAGATCTTCCATCTTGGCTTCCACGCGGGAAACGGTAGAAGTAACAACTGCCTTGAGTTCATCATCTACCGGCTCATTTACACCTTTGTCACAAACAAGACCGTCAAAATATTTATTGCTCATGGAAATGGTACGGTTTACCAGGTTTCCAAGTGTATTTGCAAGGTCAGAGTTCATACGCTCAACCAGAAGTTCCCATGAGATAATACCGTCATTGTCATATGGCATCTCATGCAGGACAAAGTAACGTACGGCATCCACGCCAAAGAAGTCTACAAGTTCATCGGCATAAAGCACATTTCCTTTGGACTTGCTCATCTTGCCATCGCTCTGGATCAGCCACGGATGACCAAATACCTGCTTTGGAAGCGGCAGGTCGAGTGCCATCAAA
>ERZ773162.1278-NODE-1278-length-20887-cov-88.409370_pt1 | contig 20887 bp, 24 predicted proteins | sample MGYA00511113_ERZ773162 | MGnify/ENA primary metagenome ERZ773162 (study PRJEB29015, sample SAMEA2737807) | human gut metagenome | biome: human gut; feature: human-associated habitat; material: faeces | place: China | collected 2012 ... | reverse complement strand
GTGTCTGGAAAATCGAAAAGATGGCTGCTCAGTTGAGTAGCCATCGGGTACATTATGAGAAATCGGTTGTTTCTCTGTTATTCAGGAAAATATGGTGTGTGTGATAAGTGAAGCTGAAAAGCATATCGGCATTTTCTTTACTGCCGTCTAAAAAGGAAATATCATCGGCAAGGATAAAAAGAATTGCTAACAGCTTCTTGATATATCCAGTGTAGCAGGCATAATCTACATAGATGTTAGCGATATATCCCTCGGCAAATTCTATCAGGTCAGCGTCAATTTCAAAGCTGTTGGATAACTCGTAAACGGTCTTGATAAATTTGTCCTTATCAGCAATTCGTTCTTTACTTGGAACACTTCTGCGGTTCTTCTGTATGAATTTCAAAAAATCATCAGCTTCCGTAAAGTCAGGAGTGATTGTGTTGCCAGTTCCCAAATCTGTTTTGTAATCCTCAAATTTCTCTTTTTCAAACCGATTACTGAATATTATCTTTTGTTCGTCCATTCCTTTTTACCCCTAAGTTTATTCTATGGAGATTGTTTAACTTGGCTCTTGGGTTGTGATTTGTCTTTCGCCATTAACAATCGTGAATTACTGCTTTTATAGTATAACATAAAAATAGTTGGGAATCATCACTAATAGTTGGTTTGACTTCCTTTGGGTGCGTGTGATTTGAAATCGACTTAACCTATACTATTAGTTATGGAAACACACTGAGGGAGGTGATGTGATGAAGCTCGATACAATCGGCAAGAATATAAGAAAGTTCCGACTTGCGAGGAAATTACGCCAAGAAGATTTGGCTGAGAAAACAGATTTGACAACAAATTATATTGGTATGGTTGAGCGTGGAGAGAAAATTCCGTCACTCGAAACTTTCATAAAGATAGTAAATGCTTTAGGTGTATCATCAGATATGGTTCTTACAGATGTTCTGGAAACGGGATATACAGTCAAGAACTCAATGCTTAATGAGAAGCTTGAAAAACTTGCTCCTGAAGATAGAAACAGAATTTATGAAGTTATAGATACACTTGTGAAGCAATCAAAGCAAATACTTCCATAAAACACAGAAGTTCGTCCTAATCGACGAGCTTTCTTTTTTTCAGTATAAAAAATTTCTGCTATCGACAAATTTTTCGGGACTTCGACAGAGAGAATATGCTATAACAACAACTGTCAGTGATAGACACATACTAATAGACATAGGAGGAAGTAGAAGTGAACGACATTTTCAGACAAATAGCGAAAGAAAATGGAACAACTGAAAAAGCAGTAAAAGAGGAAATGCAGTTTGCCATTCGGGAAGCAATGAAAAGTGCTGAACCGGAAGCAATAGCTTTTTGGAAAGTAGTTGCACCGGACGGAAAAGAGCCGCCGATAGAAAAGGTCATAGCAATGATTGCATTGAATGTTAATAATAGAATGTATAATTGAGGTGCTTCGGCATCTCTTTTTTAGTATTCTTTAAAAGAGTCGTATTAGGTGTTTGTAAAAAGTGACACCTTAGTGCCTGAAAGGTTACATTTCTGTCCGAAATCTTGAAATGCCTGAAAATTTAATATATAATGTTAAATGGTTAACTGTAACGAAGAAGAATTATAAGATGAAGAGGTGTTACTGATGAAGATATGCTATAACAAACTTCAAAAACTTATGATTGACAATCAAATGAAAAGACAGGATTTAATGCGTGCAGCCGAAATTACATCATACGCTGCAACGAAGATAAATAAGAATGAGCCAGTATCTCTTGAAGTACTGATGAGGATATGTCAGGTGTTTCATTGTGACATCGGAGATATATGCGAAGTTATTTTAGATGAAGATTAAAACACGGAGGTAATTATAGATGGCAAGGGCTGCTAAACCAAAGAAAGAAATATCAATGGAAGAAGCACTTTGGAAAAGTGCTGATAAACTGAGAGGTTCTGTTGAGCCTGCGGAGTATAAGCACGTTGTTCTGAGTTTATTCTTCCTTAAATTTGCCAGTGACAAGTTTGAGGAATGCCGTAATAAGATTATTGCTACACACGGCGAAAAGTATGCGGATATGAAACCGTTTTATACTCAGGAAAATGTATTCTATCTGCCTGAAGAAAGCCGTTGGAAGTACATTATTGAAAATGCAAAGCAGGACGATATTGCCCTGAAGATAGATACAGCACTTTATACGATTGAAAAGAACAACCCGGCACTGAAAGGTGCTTTGCCGGATAACTATTACTCCCGCTTACATATTGATACGGCAAAGTTGGCTTCTTTGCTTGATGAAATCAATCGTATCAATACAGATGATAAAGAGAACGACATTATAGGTCGTGTATATGAGTATTTCCTTAGTAAGTTTGCTCTTGCAGAAGGAAAAGGTAAAGGAGAGTTCTACACACCAAAGTGTATTGTAAATCTGATTGCCGAAATGCTTGAGCCTTACGATGGAATACTTTATGACCCTTGTTGCGGTTCGGGCGGCATGTTTGTGCAGTCCATCAAGTTCGTAGAAGCACATAGCGGTAATAAAAAGAAAGTGTCTATTTACGGTCAGGAATACACAAATACCACTTTCAAACTGGCAAAAATGAACTTAGCTATCCGTGGTATTTCTGCAAATCTTGGAGAGATGGCAGCCAATACATTTACCAACGACCAACACAAAGACCTTAAAGCAGATTTCATTATGGCAAACCCACCTTTCAATCAGAAGCAGTGGAGAGCCGAGAATGAGCTTGTAGACGACCCTCGTTGGAATGGATATGAAGTTCCACCAACAAGCAACGCAAACTATGGTTGGATACTGAATATTGTTTCTAAACTTTCACAAAACGGTGTGGCAGGTTTTCTGCTTGCCAATGGTGCATTATCTGATGATGGTACAGAGCTGAAAATCAGGCAGCAGCTTATAGAAAATCACTTGGTAGAAGCGATTATTATTCTTCCGAGAAACCTTTTCTACACCACTGACATCAGCGTTACCCTTTGGGTACTCAATAAGAATAAAAAGGCTCGTGTTGTGGAACAGAACGGAAAGCTCAAACGCTATCGTGACCGAGAAGATGAAATACTCTTTATGGATTTACGACAGATGGGCAGTCCTTATGAGAAGAAGTACATTGAATTGACAGAGGAGGATAGAGCCAAAGTTACAAGTGTATATCATAACTGGCAGCAGGAAGGCTATGAGGAAACTTATGAGAATGTACCAGAGTTTTGTTATTCTGCTTCTTTTGATGAAGTAAAGGAAAAAGGATTTACTCTTGTGCCGAGCAGATATATTGAGTTTGTTAATCGTGATGAGAACATCGACTTTGATACAAAAATGAAGTCATTGCAGGGAGAACTTAAAGAACTTCTTGTTCAAGAGGAAAAATCCAAATCAGATTTGCTTGCTGTATTTAAGGAGTTGGGATATGAAATCGAATTATAAACAGTTGGGGCAATTTATCCGTCAGGTTGATGTTAGAAATTCTGAGGGAAAAGAAGAAAATTTACTTGGTGTTTCTGTTCAAAAGAAATTTATTCCATCTATTGCAAATACAGTTGGAACGGATTTTAAGAAATATAAAGTGGTAAAAAAAGGACAGTTTACATATATTCCAGATACATCAAGACGAGGAGATAAAATAGGGATTGCTCTGTTGGAAGATGATGAGGAAGGACTTGTAAGTAATGTTTATACAGTCTTTGAGATAATAGATGAGAAACAACTTATTCCGGAGTATTTAATGCTTTGGTTTAGCAGACCGGAATTTGATAGGTATGCCCGCTTTAAGTCACACGGAAGTGTACGAGAAGTTATGGATTGGGACGAAATGTGTAAGGTAGAGTTACCAGTTCCGCCCTATGAAAAGCAAAAAGAGATTGTAGACGGATATAAGGCAATTACAGAAAGAATTGCTTTAAAGCAGAAGATAAATGATAATTTACTGGCTACCACACAGGCTATTTATAAGTCGTGGTTTGTTGATTTTGAACCATTCGACAATGTTTGCCCTTCAGATTGGGGAAATGGCTGTGTTGATGATATTGCCGAGTTCTATGATTCAATGCGTAAACCGCTTTCCTCATTAGAACGAGCCGATATGGAACGGATATATCCCTATTATGGAGCAGTCTCCATTGTCGATTATGTCGATGACTTCATTTTTGACGGAGAATATCTACTTCTAAGCGAAGATGGAATTTATGTTGTTGATGAAAATGGTCATCCACTTCTGCAACATATTACTGGAAAGTTTTGGGCAAACAATCACGCTCATATTCTCAAAGGGAAATCCGGTTTCAACGAAGACAGTTTGTATCTGTTTTTGGCAAATACAAATATGGCTCCCATTGTTACTGGTGCAGCACAGCCAAAAATCAATCAAGCTAACCTAAAGAGTTTCTCAATTACGATACCTACCAGCGAAGTAATTGAGAATTTCAACGCTCTTATTCAGCCATTTTTTGACCAAAGACTTTCAAACGAGGCAGAGGTCAAAAAACTGGAAAGTCTCAAAGACTTGCTTTTAAGTCGCCTGGTAAACTAAGCCGCTAAATTATCATTTACAATAGAACTCCCATCAGTGGCGGGAGTTAAAACAAGGGACTGCCACTGGTAGTCGTTCTCTTAAAAAATAAAAGGAGAATTGACTATGAAACAGAACCTAATTACAGATGTTATTCAAGGAATGTTGCCTTATTTGAATAACGCACAGACAGAAAGATTGCAAGAAGTGTTGCAGCATACACTTTTTGATTATGAGGTAACAAAGACAGAAAGAGATAAGGAACTTTCAGAACAGAATTTAGTAGAGTCTTTCTTATCGGCAAAGCGTATTGAAGGCTGTTCTGAGAAAACCTTGAAATACTATAATGCAACGATACAATCGATGCTTGATGGCATTGGAAAGGGTATCAAATATATTGTGACCGACGATATTCGTTGGTATTTGACCGAGTATCAGGCTAAGAAAAAATCAAGTAAGGTTACGATAGATAATATAAGACGAATACTTTCCAGCTTTTTCTCTTGGCTTGAGGACGAGGATTATATTTTGAAAAGTCCGGTCAGGCGAATACATAAGGTTAAGACCGGAACGAACATTAAAGAAACCTACTCTGATGAAGCACTTGAATTGATGAGGGATAATTGCAAGGAACTCAGGGACTTGGCAATGATTGATATGCTTGCTTCAACGGGTATGCGTGTTGGAGAAATGGTGTTATTAAATCGTGAGGATATAGACTTTAACGAGCGAGAATGTGTTGTTTTCGGTAAAGGGGATAAGGAGCGAATAGTATATTTTGATGCAAGAACAAAAATACATTTGCAGAATTACTTAAACAGCCGAAAGGACGATAATCCGGCACTTTTTGTATCATTACAATCTCCGCATAATCGAATGAATATCGGAGGTATTGAAGTGAGATTACGACAGCTTGGAAAACAATTAGGACTAAATAAGGTACACCCTCATAAATTTAGGCGAACACTTGCGACAATGGCGATAGATAAAGGAATGCCGATAGAACAGCTTCAGCAGCTTTTGGGGCATAGAAGAATAGATACGACATTGCAATATGCAATGGTAAAACAAAGTAATGTTAAGATAGCACATAGAAAATACATTGGTTGAGGTAATGAAAATGAAAAAATATCTTTTTTCAGAATTGATTGAAGAAATTACGGAATTAAACACAGAACTTCTTTATGGATTGGACGACATCGTAGGAGTTACTATCGAAAAGGGTTTAATACCAACTATTGCAAATTTAACTAAAACGGAATTGAATAAATTTTATATTGTGAAGCCTGATACCTTTGTATTTAATCCAAGAACTCACGGAGTTCGTTTGGGAATGGGGTACAATGATACCGAGAATACATATATTACTTCGTGGAACAATGTAGCCTTCAAGGTTAAGGACGAAGCAAGAACACTTCTTAATCCGGAATATCTTTGGTTATATTTCAATCGTACAGAATGGGATAGAGAAACCAATTATCACGCTTGGGGTAGTTCCACCATTGTATTTTCGTGGAATACCTTTAGAAATTTGTCGATAAAACTGCCTGAAAAAGAAGTACAGGATAAAATAGTAAGACAATACAAAGTAATAAAAAACAGAATAAAGTTAAAGAAGCAGATAAATGATAATTTAGAAGCAACTTTATCTGCTTTATATAAAGAGTTTTTTACTATAACATCTTCTGACGAATTACCTTTTGGTTGGAGAGTTGCACCTTTTTCAGATATTGCAGCCATAACAATGGGACAGTCACCCCAAGGCGATGATTGTAATAATGACGGAGTAGGAGAACCTTTGTTAAACGGACCAACAGAGTTTGGCTTTTATTCGCCATCTCCCGTGCAATGGACAACAAATGGTAAAAAACATTGTGCTGAGGGCGATTTATTGTTTTGTGTTCGTGGCTCAACAACCGGACGTATGAATTGGGCTAATCAATCATACGCTATTGGGCGAGGATTAGCAGCAATTCATCATAAAAGCGATTGCACCTTAAATTGGTTTGTAAAGGCTATGATAGATAACAGCCTTCAAGAAATTCTTTCGGCTGCAACAGGTTCTACATTTCCAAATGTAGGTAAAGATTTGTTAAACGGCTTTCAGGTTATAATTCCAGATGACAATTCTTTACGAGAATTTGGTGTAAAAGGTCATTCTATTTTCAGTATGATAAGCAACAATGCTAAAGAAATAGATGTACTCGTAGGTTTACAAAGAACCTTATTGTCTAAATTGACGATTTAAGCCGCTAAATTATCATTTACCGAAAGGAGATGGAACAGTTATGGATACATATAAATTTTATTACGATGAGTCAGAACACAGTAGAAAAATCAACTATAATACCGTAACTGCTCCAAATTATTATGATAATTTTGTTACGGTTGTAGTCGGTTGGGCGAAAGAAAAGGAAAAAGAAGTTTTCAAGAAATATGAGGATTTTGAAAATAAATATGCTGACCGTAAAGATAGAAACGGAGAATTAAAAAGCACAACCTTGAAGCAAAAGAAGCTTGAATGTGGATTTGCTTCTCTCGATAAAGACAATACACAGTTTATAATGGACTTCTTATCTATTTTCGAGGAAAGTACCAAGTTGTATTTTTCAGTTGCGAGTAAGATAGAATATTTGATTTTGCAGCTTTTTATGGGTTATCAGAATAATTTCATTATTGATGCAGATGCAGTTAAGTATTCTATTACAAAGGCTCTTGTTGTGTATCGTCCGCAGAATGTTATCCAAAGTATTTATGATGATAATTCAAAAGGCTTTGTAGAGGAATTGAAAAGATTTTTTAGAGAACGAATTGAATGTAATCGTTTAAATATGAGTCTGAAAGAGCAGGAGAATGAAGCCTTTGAAAATATACTGTATATTTTGGACGATATTTCAGCTATTCCAGAACTACAATGGGATTATCATATGCCGTTTAGTGGTTTTGTGAAATACTTGCAGGAAGAACAGATTAAGAATTATGCTTTAGTTTTAGATAAAGAGGGAGAGCAGAACGAAGCCAGTAGAACAATGCTGGCTGCGTGTGAAATGGGACTGTCTAATGTAACAGAGGGCAATTCAAAAGAGAGTTGTGGCTTGCGTATGGCGGATATGATGGCGGGTATCATTTCAAAGCTGTTAAAAGCTTTGTGCGATGAATTACACTATCATTCCATTGCGGAGGGAACAGAGAAGAAACTGTTAAGCACAAAATGGTTTCAGCTTAATGAAGCTCAACTGAACCTATATAAAAAGTTATATAATCCGAAGAATTATCCGTGATTGCAATGATGAGCAGTTTTTGCACAGTGATGAACCCGATGTGTTACTTCCTCATTTTAGCTGTCACTCGCTTAGACATACATTTACAACAAGAATGTGTGAAGCTGGAGTAAATATAAAGGTCATTCAAGATGCACTCGGACATTCAGATATTTCAACTACACTGAACATCTATGCTGATGTTACAAAAGAAATGAAAGCGGAAGAGTTCAAAGGATTGGATAGCTACTTCAAAGTATAATATTGGACTTCACATACAGAAAGAGAACATACAGAGTGTTGTGTGTTCTTTTTTCTTGTTCTGAAGCAGGAAAAGATAAGGCAGCGTTACTTTGATGTGGATTGACATTGTAAATAAGAGAAGTTATAATTTCTTGTATATGAATATGTTCTTGCATATACTACTATCGTCCTACATCATTTACATCATATTTTACATCATTTGCCCGCAAAGTGACTCAAAGTAGAGCAAAAATATGAAGTATGGGGGATAATTGGAATATGGAGAATTTAATAGTATTAACACCAGCTTGGTCGAGTATGAAAGAACCACAAAAAGGGTTCCGACAATGAAATCTTTAGACAGCGACAATAAAAAGTCTGCTGAAAAAGCACCCGAGGTTAAGGAAGAAGTAAAAGAAGAGGTTATCGATTTCTCTAAGGTTGAAATCGAGCCTATGTTCAAAGACTTTGTAGATTTTGACTCATTCAGCAAGTGTGATTTCCGTGCGGTAAAGGTAAAGGCTTGCGAGGCTGTTAAGAAATCAAAGAAACTCTTACAGTTTACTCTTGATGACGGCACAGGCACAGACAGAACCATTTTAAGCGGTATTCACGCTTATTATGAGCCGGAAGAGTTAGTCGGCAAGACACTTGTGGCAATCACAAATCTTCCACCGAGAGCAATGATGGGTATTGACTCTTGCGGTATGCTCCTTTCCGCCGTTCATACAGAAGAGGGTGAGGAAAAACTCCACCTCTTAATGGTAGACAACCATATCCCGGCAGGTGCAAAGCTCTATTAAGATGATGTAAAGATGTACCGTTTTACCGAATAGACGGGACATACTTCATTTGATAAAAAACTGAAAAAACAGCGATTTACATCAAACTTACATCATTTGATGCAAAATTAAGTGCAAGCAAGAAAAAATCGCATAATTAGCAGAATGAATGGGCAGTCCTGACATCGGGATTGCCCATTTTTAAAACAAACAGAAATACAAATCGGAAGTTGCGGGGGAAACCATATGGAAAATTTAAGTGCATATAGATACTGTATTGCTATGAAAAAAGGTCGAAAAATTTTCATTATAATTGCAGGATGCACAATGATACTTATAAGTAGCATTTTTATAATTCTAACTGTTATTTTCTATGTTTTAGAACAAGAATTCGGTTTTTACACATTTTTAGGAACATTACTTATACCATTAATCTTTTTCATTTTCGGAATCTTAGGTATTGTCGCAGCTACGAAACGAGTTGAAATATATAAAGGGAAAGTAGTTTATCATATTGGATTTACAAATAAAGAATATCGTATGTCTGATATTAGAACATCAAAGACTCAAACCGAAACATATAATACAGGATTATATCTTGAAGATATTGTACCTGTCTACAGTTATGATAAAGTGACTGTTTTCTATGATGAAAAAGGTAAAAAGATTTTTGAATTTGGATTGGATTATGATAATGTAGAACGTCTAAAAGCAGATGTTAAAAACACTCAAAAAAGTATTTTAAAACACCATAGCAAGAACTAAACAACTTCCAGTTTGCCAACTTGCCCTTTGAGAGAGGAGAAATCCTTTTCTCAAAGGGATTGTGAAATATAAAATATTATGTTAAGATACATAGTATAACGAGTGGGCAATTCCAATCGGGATTGCCCATTTTTTAAAATGAATGAAAATGATAATAAAGATTTTATGCAGGATAAAGATATGAATAAAAATGTAGGTGCAGATAAAGATAAATTTACGATTTCATGTTATGGGATTGAGTTGCCATTTGAATGGTATTCTATGGAATATATTTTAAAAGAGTTAGGAAACAGCAAGTTATATTTTAAAAATGTTGTTAAGATGGAAAAAGCTACAAAAGAAAACGAGGAAAATCTAGGAGAAAACAATCGCTTTTTTACCTACATAAAGTTTTTTAATGTTAATGGTAAGAACTATGGTATTGTTGCTGGGAAAACTAATTACACTAATCCAGATTTACTATTTGATAGTAGAAACGGAGAAAAAGATAACAGATATGCTAGAATATTTTTAAATAATTTAAGTGGTGCGGAATGGAGCGAAACGATAGTAATTGTTAATCATGAATCATCCGCTTCTGAATATGCAGACAATCAAGCAGCTTTATTTATAGAATGTTATTTGCAGCGTAAATTCAATTTATTAGATAGCTGATTATATATAAACTATCCAGTTGTTTGCTAGTCCTTTGAGCGAGGAGAAATCTTTTCTCAAAGGGCTTTTTATTTGAATTGACTTTAACATATCAAATGTTATAATATAAAAAACAATAAATTAAATAAGGGTATTGATATGAAGATATATGAAGCGGCTGAAAGAACACCGCAGTTATCGGAAAATCTGTTAAATGTTTTGGAAAACTCTGTTCGAGCTATGCATCATTTTTTATCTGATACAGAGGTAAAAGCAAATAAAAAAATATGTTTCGCAGGCTTTGAGTAAGGTTGAGCATTTAATTATTGCCGAAAATGAATTTAATAAAATTATCGCATTTATGGGGACTGAAAACAATAGGCTTGAAATGTTGTTTATTTGTTCGGCGGAAAGAGGAAAAGGTATTGGCAAGCAACTTTTGAAATACGGTATTGAAAAATTCGGTATAAAAGAAGTAACCGCCAATGAACAAAATCCGCAGGCGGTAGGATTTTATAAACATATGGAATTTGTAACATATAAAAGAACTGATTATGATGAAGAGGGAAATCCGTATCCTCTTTTATATATGAAAATAGTTTAATAAATTCAAATTATATGAATGGGGACATGGAAATGAGTACATATTGTATGAAAAACAAAAAATATCGGAAACCGGTTTTGATTTTAACGGTTTTGTTTTGCGTAAGTCTTACGGGCTGTACAAAGATATATAACGGAACAGATGAACTTACAGAAAAAGCCCGAAAGGAAATGCCTGTTTCGGATTTTGAAACAACGGATATACAATATGCTGGAATGAGTGTTGCCGATAATAAGGCTTTGGCTTGGTTTATTTCAGGCAATGAATATCAGGCACATTATTATCTCCCGATGGAAGTAGAAGTAAAAGGCGACGATAAATATTCGTTTGTCAGAACTTATAAACCTATGAATGGCGAAACGGATAATATCGCAATCCTTAATTGGAACGGCGGATATTCATTTGTAGTAAATAATTCCGATTGTGCGTCGATTAAAATTACAGGGGAAAACGGTATTTATGAAGAAAAAGTAAAAGAAGTTCCTTATGTGTTTTATTATCCGTCAATTCCGTCACAGTATGTTTTTCTTGATTCCGACGGAAATGAATTAACTTAATAATTTTACTAAAAAACAGCTTTTTGAGATATGTATTATGTATTTCTCAAGAAGCTGTTTGTATTTAAAAGAAAATTTTTGCACAGTACTGTTTTTTGTATACCTTATATGTTATTATTAAAACATATAAATTACGAACGGCAGGTGACTTTTGATGTATTTGGACACTTTTACATTACCGATTGATTTTGAAGAACCGATGATTCAAAAACAGTGTGAACGCAACGGCGGCATTTACGGTTATATAGATAACACATACCCGTGCAGAATGTTCGGAAATCGTGAACTTTATGAGATTTCATTTAAAAATGTAACAATTTTTTACGGCGGCAACGGTTCGGGAAAAAGCACACTTTTAAATCTTATTGCTCAAAAACTTGAGCTAAACCGCATCGCTCCGTTTAATTCAAGCGAATTATTTGATGAATATGTAAAAAATTGTGAGTATTCTCTCGGCTACGATGATGAGGGGTTCAAGCACAAAATACCTGATGGCAGTCGTATTATAACAAGTGATGATATTTTTGATTATATGCTCACTATTCGTACAAATAATGACGAAATTTCCGAGAAAAAGGACATTGCCCGTGATGAGTACGGTGCTTTAAAGTATGGCAAAAGTATAAGGTTCAGCGGAATGGACGATTACGAGCAGTTTAAAATGCAGGTTATGTCACGCAGGAAATCGGTGTCACGCAGAAAGTTTATTGAAAAAACTGCGGGCAAGGAAACCGAACTTTTCAGCAACGGAGAAACTGCTCTGAAATATTTTAAAACAAAGCTGAAAAACGACAAGTTGTATTGCCTTGACGAACCCGAAAACAGTATGTCGGCAAAAATGCAGTTAAAACTTGTAAAAATGCTTGAAGAACTGACCCGATATTGCGGCTGTCAATTGATAATTGCCACACACTCGCCGTTTTTGCTTGCTATGGACAATGCAAAAATTTATGACCTCGACTCAAACCCGGTTGAAGTAAAAGATTGGTGGGAACTTGAAAATACAAAGATTTACTATGAATTTTTCAAAAAACACAGCAATCTTTTTGAAAATGATATATAAATAAACAAATATAATCTTTTGTATATTCGTGTTCTGAATAATAAAAATTTTCCCATAAACCTCTTGATTTTTGCGGTCAAGAGGTTTATACTATGTAAAATTTATCTATGCGGAAAGGGATTTGTAAATGAGAATTGAAAAAATTAAATCTCCGTTTGACAATTTAATGCTCGAAGTTGCTGTTTCAGAAACGAAAACACAGCCAAAGGCTATAGTTCAGTTTTCACACGGAATGTGCGAGCATAAAGAACGATATTTTGAATTTATGAATTACCTTAATGATAACGGCTATGTATGCGTTATTCACGACCACAGAGGTCACGGCGCAAGTGTGATAAACGAGGGAGAATTCGGCAATTTTTATACAGAGGACATCAGTGCCGTTATAGACGATATGCACGCTGTAACCGAATATATAAAGAAAAATTATCCGAATCTGCCGTTATATATTTTCAGCCACAGTATGGGCACACTTGTTGCACGAAATTATATGAAAAAGTATGAAAAGGAAATTGACAAAATTGTTCTTTGCGGCCCGCCTACCCATAACGGCAATGCAAGTTTCGGACTTTTTCTTTCAAAAATTTTAAAACCATTTTACAAAGAGCAGGCGCCCAATAAATTGCTGAACAACGGAACTTTTATCGGATACAACGAAAAGGATGCCGAACCTAATTCTTGGATAACGGAAAATAAAGACAATGTCAGAGCGTATAACGAGGACGAGCTTTGCGGTTTTGTGTTTACCACAAACGGTTTTATAAATCTGTTTAAACTGCAATTAAGCGCATTTGATTCGGATGATTGGGAAGTTTATAATAAAAGATTACCGATTTTTGTAATAGCAGGTGAAAATGACCCTGTTATTCAGTCAAAAAAGAAATTTAACGCACTTATAGTTTTCTTAAAAGAACTCGGCTATGCAAACATCAGCCAAAAACTGTATAAAAACAATCGTCACGAAATTCTTAACGAGAAAAATAAATCGGATATTTACAAAGATATTCTGAATTTTTACGAAAATTGAAAAAATGTATTGACATATTATTTTTGCAATGTTAATATACTGATAATATTTAGACAAAAGCATTGATAAGGAGGAGTACTTACTTTTTGACTCTGCAGAGAGGGAATGGTCGGTGAAAATTCCCGTGGCGGAAGTAAGGAATGTAGCCTTTGAGCTTTGAACCGAACAAAGTTGTTTTCAGTAGGCTTCAACGGCAGTTCCCACCGTTATAAGGGAGGCAATATCGGATAATTTGATTATCCCGCATTGTTTAAGTGCAGAAACTGTATTTCTGAATTTAGGTGGTACCACGGATTTTATTCGCCCTAAGCTTTTTGGCTTGGGGCTTTTTCTTTTGCCTGAATGTTAAATTTATTTTAGCGGAGGATGCAACTATGCAGACAAAAATTGATTTAAAAAAACTAAGGCTAAGACCGTACAAAAAATGTGACGCAAAATTTATTGTGAAGTGGAGCAAAGACGAAGTTGCTTTCAGAAAGTGGTGTTCTGACAGGTGGCAGACATATCCGATTACCGCCGAAGATATGAACAGAAAATACTGTGATAATAACGGCGACTGCATTGATGAGGATAATTTTTACCCTATGACATTAATTGATAACAACACTGTCGCAGGTCATCTCATTTTAAGATTTACAGATAAAGAACGAACAATATTACGCTTTGGATTTGTAATTACGGATGATTCTAAAAGAGGATTGGGATACGGAAAAGAAATGCTCAGTCTTGCGCTGAAGTATTCGTTTGAAATATTGAAAGTCAATAAAATTACTCTCGGAGTTTTTGATAATAACCTTGCGGCTTATCATTGTTATAAATCCGTCGGATTTAAAGAAATTGAAAATGAAAACAAGGAAGAAAACTGCTTTTGCGGTGAAATATGGAGTGTTTCCGAAATGGAAATGACAAAAGATGATTATTTTAATAAAAGGTAAATTTATTGCACACCTATGAAAGAAGTAGTATAATAAATTTGTTGATTATTGCAAAAAATATTAATTTTCGGAGTGATAGTTGTGAATATAAGAAGAGCAGAAGAAAAGGATATTGCGCAGATTGAAGAATTGCTTTATCAGGTGCATAAGGTTCATTCGGACAAAAGACCTGATTTATTTATTCCGGGTTCAAAAAAATATACAACAAACGAATTAAAAGAAATTTTAGCGGATGACGAAAAGCCTGTTTATGTTGCAGACAATGACGGAGTAATTTTGGGATATGCCTTTTGTGTTTATCAAAGACATTGCACAAAATCAAGCAATTACACAAGTCTTTATATTGATGATTTATGTGTTTCCGAAAACTCAAGAGGTCTAAAAATCGGTACACGGCTTTATGAGTATGTACTTGATGTTGCCAAGAAAAACGGCTGTCATAATCTTACCCTTAATGTATGGGAATGTAACGAATCCGCCAAGAAGTTTTACGATAAATGCGGATTGAAAATTCAGAAATACGGTATGGAGCAGGTGCTTGATTGAGAAATATTCTCAAACTTAATTTAACAGACTCATTTTTTAGTCAGTTACTTTTAATGTGAATTATAATGCCTGCTGATTCCGCTTTTCTTTTGCGTGAAAAGAAAAGCTCCAAAAGAAAGCACGCTTAAGGAGAAAGGGCTTTCGATGCCCTTTCCCCTTAAGTATCTCCTTTCCCCAAACGACCAAGGTCAGTGACCTTGGAACCTCTTACTTTTGCTTTCCTGTTCAAAATTCGTTATTGGCAAAGTTTGAGTATGAAAATGTATTTTTATTTTTTGTGAAAAGATTTTTATATTATAAAAAGCATACCGAATATTTATCGGATATACATTTATAAAATACAGGAAATGTTACTTACTAACTTGATTTTATGCACTTATTGTGCTAAGATTATATTACTAAACAGTTTTCACACCTGTTGTTTAGAATAAAGCTTATAGAGGTAAATCGGTGCGGTTTTGCATTGATTTATTAACAATTATAAAGTGAGGATAATAAAATGAAAAGTGATGTAATTAAGGTTGGCGTTAATGCCGCACCGCAGCGCTCACTTCTGAACGCTCTCGGTCTTACTGAAGAAGAAATGAAAAAACCTCTTATCGGTATTGTCAGCTCCAAGAACGATATTGTTCCGGGACATATGAATATAGACAAGATTGTTGACGCTGTAAAGCAGGGTGTTGCTCTTGCAGGCGGTGTTCCTATTGTTTTCCCTGCAATTGCTGTTTGTGACGGTATTGCTATGGGCCACGAGGGTATGAAGTATTCGCTTGTTACCCGTGAACTTATTGCCGACTCAACAGAGGCTATGGCAAAGGCTCATGCATTTGACGCTCTTGTTATGGTTCCTAACTGTGATAAGAATGTTCCGGGTCTTTTAATGGCTGCCGCAAGAATTAATGTTCCTACCGTTTTTGTAAGCGGCGGTCCAATGCTCGCAGGTCATGTAAAGGGTAAAAAGACAAGCCTTTCAAGTATGTTTGAGGCTGTTGGCGCTTACACTGCAAACAAGATTTCTGCCGAAGAGCTTTGCGAGTTTGAGAACAAGGCTTGCCCGTCATGCGGTTCTTGTTCGGGTATGTACACGGCAAACAGTATGAACTGCCTTACAGAGGCTATCGGTATGGGCTTGCAGGGTAACGGTACAATTCCTGCCGTTTATTCAGAGAGAATCAAACTTGCTAAACACGCAGGTATGAAGGTTATGGAACTTCTCGAAAAGAATATCCGTCCGCTCGACATTATGACAGAAAAGGCATTTATGAATGCTCTTACAGTTGATATGGCTCTCGGTTGTTCAACAAATACAATGCTTCACCTTCCTGCTATCGCTAAAGAGGCAGGCGTTAAACTTAACCTTGATATTGCAAATGAAATCAGCGCAAAGACACCTAACCTTTGTCACCTTGCTCCTGCAGGTCATACATATATGGAAGACCTCAACGAGGCAGGCGGTGTTTACGCTGTTATGAACGAACTTACAAAACTCAATCTCCTTAACACAGACCTTATCACAGCTACAGGCAAGACTGTTGCAGAGAACATTGAGGGCTGCGAGATTAAAGACACAGACATTATCCGTCCTGTAACAAATCCGTACAGCACATCAGGCGGTATCGCTGTTCTTAAGGGTAATCTTGCTCCCGACGGCTGCGTAGTTAAGAGAAGTGCAGTTGCTCCTGAAATGTTACAGCACAAGGGCAGCGCAAGAGTATTTGACTGCGAGGAGGACGCTATTGAGGCAATTCACGCAGGCAATATTAAGCCTGGTGATGTTGTTGTTATCCGTTACGAAGGTCCTAAGGGTGGTCCGGGTATGAGAGAAATGCTCAATCCTACCTCTGCTATCATGGGCAGCGGTCTTGGTCATTGCGTTGCACTTATTACAGACGGTCGTTTTTCTGGCGCTACAAGAGGCGCTGCTATCGGTCATATTTCACCTGAGGCAGCAGTAGGCGGCCCTATCGCACTTGTTCATGAGGGCGATACAATCGAAATCGACATCAACGCAAATACTATCAATTTACTTATTTCTGACGAAGAGTTTGCTAAGCGTAAAGCCGAATGGAAACCTCGTCAGCCAAAGATTACAACAGGCTACCTTGCCCGTTATGCAAAGCTCGTAACATCGGGTGCACAGGGTGCAGTTCTTGAGTAATATTGAATTGGTGTAATTGCACAAAAAACCTTTCGGATTTTTATGTTTTAAACATTTAAATTTTATAAAATAAGCAATTTGCACAATTAACTCCTTGTCTTATTAGGCAAGGAGTTAATTTTTTAGCTTATCGTCAAATTTCTATTGTAAGCTTTATACAAATATGCTATAATTGACAAGTAAGTTGATTACTAATTGTCGAAAACGCTTAAGATTTGAATATATATCCCGAAAGGAGTGTTTCTTTTGAAACAGTACAATGCTAAAAAAATATTAAACATTGCCCTTGCAGGTCACGGCGGATGCGGTAAAACATCTGTTGCCGAGAGTATGATATATCTTGCAAAGGCATCTGAAAGACTTGGTAATATTGCGGACGGTAATACCGTTCTTGATTATGACAGCGAGGAAATCAAGCGCCAGACTTCAATTTTAACCTCGGTTGCTCCCATTGAATGGAAAAATACCAAGATAAATATTATAGATACTCCCGGTTTGTTCGACTTTGAGGGCGGTGTAGCAGAGGGTATGCGTGCCGCTGATTCGGCTCTTATTGTTGTATCGGGCAAAGACGGTGTAAATGTCGGTACCGAAAAGGCTGTTAAGGCCGCCACCAAGGCAGGACTTACAAAGATTTTCTTCGTAAACGGTCTTTGTGACGAAAGTGCCAGATTCTATCGTGTATTCGAGAGTTTAAAGGCTACATTCGGCCCTACCGTTTGTCCTGTTGTTGTACCGTACATTGTTGACGGTCAGGCAAATACATATGTAAATCTTTTTGATTATAAGGCTTATAAATATGATACAGACGGTTCTGTAGTGCAGACTCCGCTTCCTGATATGGGCGACAGACTTGAGGGTTTGCGTGAGGCTATTAAAGAGGCTGTTGCGGAAACAAGCGAGGAGCTGCTCGACAAGTTTATTATGGGTGAAGAATTTACTCCGGAAGAAATTATACTCGGCGTAAGTAAGGGTGTTAAAGACGGTACAATTTGTCCTGTATTCTGCGGTGACGCACACAATACATTTGCTTTTGACCAGCTTTTGAACAGCCTTGTATGGCTTGCTCCTACTGCTGCCGATAAGGGCGAAGAAATTGCAGTTGATGTTGACGGCGAACCTGTTGAAATCAGCGTCAACGAAAACGCAGCGGCTGCCGCAGTTGTATTTAAAACAGTTGTTGACCCGTTTGTAGGTAAACTTTCTTATGTTAAGGTTGTATCGGGAAAAGTCAGTGCCGATACTCCGCTTGTAAATATGAGAACAGGCACACAGGAGAGAATAGGAAAGGTTCTTACCGTAAGAGGTAAAAAACAGGTTGAAACCGATTATATAGGCGCAGGCGACATCGGTGCTATTCCAAAACTTGCGTCTGTAAAAACGGGCGACACACTTTGCTCACCGCTCAGAAAAGTAGTGCTTGAGGGTATTGATTATCCTGTATCATCATATACAATGGCTATTTATCCTGTCACAAAGGGCGATGAAGACAAGGTAGCACAGGGACTTGCAAAGCTAAGCGAGGAAGACCCTACTATTAAATATGTAACAAATCACGAAACACACGAAATGCTTATTTCAGGATTGGGCGAGCAGCATCTTGATGTTGTAATTTCAAAGTTAAAGTCAAAATTCAATGTAGAGGCGGTTCTTAAAAAGCAGAAAATCGCATATCGTGAAACTATCAGAAAAAAAGTTTCGGCACAGGGCAGATATAAAAAGCAGTCAGGCGGTCACGGTCAGTTCGGCGATGTTTGGATTGAGTTTGAGCCTTGCGAGAGCGAAGGTCTTGAATTTGCGGAAAGAGTTGTCGGCGGCGCAGTTCCTAAAAACTTCTTCCCGGCAGTAGAAAAGGGTTTGCGTGATTCCATTAAAAAAGGTGTGCTTGCAGGTTATCCGATGGTAGGTATCAGAGCTACACTTTATGACGGTTCGTATCATCCTGTTGACTCTTCGGAAATGTCGTTTAAAACTGCCGCAAGTATGGCATATAAAAACGGTATTCCAAACGCATCTCCTACACTTCTTGAGCCAATCGGCTCTCTTAAGGTTACATTGCCCGACTCAAATATGGGTGATGTAATGGGTGAAGTAAACAAGCGCAGAGGCAGAGTGCTCGGTATGACTCCTGCCGAGGACAGCGGTATGCAGATTGTTGAGGGCGAAGTTCCTATGGCAGAGATGGATAATTTCGCAACCTATCTTCGTCAGGTTACGCAGGGCAGAGGAAGTTATGAATTTGCTTTTGCAAGATATGAAGACGCTCCGGCAAATGTTGCTCAAAAGATAATTGAAAAAGCTAAGGCTGACGCTGAATAAGCAAAATAACTTTATAATTTTATCAAATCCCGTTGCATTTCTTTGCAATGGGATTTGTTTCTCTTGACTAACTTTGATGTGCTGTGCTAAATTATTGTTAATGCCATTATATGGTGTAGTTTATTTGTTAAGTGGTGTTTTTAGTTGTTGGATTTAGTGCTTTCAAAGTTTATAAAAAATTATGATGACATAAAAAATCCGCAGGTGCGTTCGTCTTGCGGTAATTTTTCGGGTGTAGTCGGAATAATACTGAACCTCATTTTGTTCAGTGCAAAGCTTTTGTCGGGGATACTCACCGCATCAATTTCCGTAACTGCAGACGCATTCAATAACTTGTCTGATGCAGGCAGTTCGGTTGTAACATTCTTGGGATTTAAACTTGCCAACAGACCTGCCGATGAAGAACATCCCTACGGTCACGGCAGATATGAATATGTGGCGGGTTTGGGAATATCGTGTGCAATTATCCTTGTGGGTGTGGAACTTTTGAAATCGTCAATTGAAAAAATTATTAATCCCGAAGAAAGCACAGCAATTACTTTGTTGTCGGTATGTATTCTTATCGGCTCAATCTGTGTAAAGCTGTGGATGTTTTTCTTCAACAGGGCAATGTCAAAAAAGATTTCTTCGTCTGCTCTTAAGGCAACGGCAATGGATTCTCTCACCGACTGTATTGCTACTTCGGTAGTTTTAATAGGTTTGGGCATATCTGCCGTAACAGGTGTGAATATCGACGGTTGGCTCGGTTGTGCCGTAGCCGGATTTATTCTTTATACGGGTATAAGCACTTTTAAGGAAAGTCTTTCACCTTTGCTCGGAAATACTCCCGACCCGGAATTTATAGACGAAATCAGAGAAATTGTGCTTTCTACCGAACTTATAACGGGTATTCACGATTTGCTCATTCACGATTACGGTCCGGGAAGATGTATAATTTCTTTCCATGCGGAAGTTCCTTACGATGTCGATATTTTAAAGGCACACGATGTAATCGACAGACTTGAAAGAAAAATACAGGAAAAGTATAATTGCGTGGTTACTATTCATATGGACCCGATTGCGGTTTCCGATGAATATACTATTGAATTAAAAGAAAAGATAAACGAGTCGCTTGACAGTATTGACAGCGCACTCAGCCTGCACGATTTCAGAATTGTAAAGGGAGAAGAACATCAGCGTGTACTTTTTGACCTTGTGGTTCCGCCTGAATGTAAATTAAAAGAAACAGATGCGTTAAATGCCGTGAAAGAAAAAATATCGCAGATTGATGAAAAACTTATCCCGATAATACATATTGATAAAATTTGCCTTGAATGTGGCGGAAATATTAAATTATGATTTAGCAAAACACTTTATTAAGCGATTATAAAAGTTTGGCTAAAACCGTGCGTTAAATCGCAAAACTTACTGATAAAAGCAATCAAGCTGTTTGATAATGAACTGACCCCAAAAAGTTAGACAAAGTTATAAAGAAATAATTATGCAAAGC
>ERZ773162.1277-NODE-1277-length-20935-cov-29.685680_pt1 | contig 20935 bp, 15 predicted proteins | sample MGYA00511113_ERZ773162 | MGnify/ENA primary metagenome ERZ773162 (study PRJEB29015, sample SAMEA2737807) | human gut metagenome | biome: human gut; feature: human-associated habitat; material: faeces | place: China | collected 2012 ... | reverse complement strand
GTTTTCGGTTGCTTATTTATTTTTTATCATATACTGAAAGACTACAGTTGGCCAATCACAAATTTAAGATAATTCCAACTTACCAGTATATAATTGATAGTAAGTTCCTTTATTCTTAATAAGATCCTCATGATCCCCTCGTTCAATGATCTTACCATGTTCAAGCACAATGATCGCATCACTATTTCGGATCGTAGATAATCGATGGGCGATTACAAATACAGTTCTACCTTTCATCAGGTTATCCATTCCTCGCTGTACAATGCTTTCTGTTCTTGTATCAATACTTGATGTTGCTTCATCTAAGATCAGTACTGGTGGGTTGGCTACGGCTGCTCTGGCAATGGATAGTAACTGTCTCTGTCCTTGAGATAATCCTTCTCCGTCTCCGCTGATCACAGTGTCGTAACCATCTGGAAGCATTTTGATGAACTGGTCTGCGTGTGCTAATTTGGCTGCTTCGTAGATCTGTTCGTCGGTTGCCCCTAAATTTCCGTAGCGGATATTGTCTTTGATCGTTCCTGTAAACAGGTGTGTATCCTGTAATACAATTCCTAAGGAACGTCTTAAGTCGTCTTTTTTGATCTTCTTGATGTTGATTCCATCGTAACGAATCTTACCATCCTGAATGTCATAAAAGCGGTTGATCAGGTTTGTGATCGTTGTTTTTCCGGCTCCTGTGGATCCTACAAATGCTAGCTTCTGTCCTGGTTTTGCGAACAGACTAATGTCATGAAGGATGGTTTTATCTTCGTTGTAGCCAAACGTTACATCTTCAAATCTTACATCTCCAGTTAATTCTGTATATGTTACAGACCCATCTGCAGAGTGTGGATGTTTCCATGCCCACATTCCTGTTCTTTCTTCACATTCGATAATGTTTCCATTTTCATCTTTCTTCGCATTTACTAATCTTACATATCCCTCATCTGTCTCAGGTTCTTCATCGATCAGGGCAAAGATCCTTTCTGCACCTGCAAGTGCCATTACAATAGAGTTAAACTGCTGTGCGACCTGCATAAATGGCTGTGTGAAACTCTTTGTAAACTGAAGGTATGATGCCATGACACCTAATGTGATCCCTCCAATACCTTCAATAGCTAACACACCACCTAATACCGCTGTTAATACAAATTGAAGGTTTCCAATATTACCTACAACTGGACCCATGATATTTGCATATTTGTTGGCATTTGCAGCACTTTCAAACAGAGATTCGTTTAACTTGTCAAATTCTTCTTCTGATTTACGTTCGTGGTTAAAGACTTTGACAACTCTCTGTCCATTCATTCTCTCTTCGATAAATCCTGTCACATCGGCTAATGATTTTTGCTGGCGGATAAAGTATTTTCCGCTGTTTCCACCAATCGCTTTTGTCACCGTGATCATGATTCCGATAACAACAACTGCAAGAATCGTTAAAATCGGACTTAATACTAACATAGAAATAAATGTTACAATGATCGTGAAAAATGACATCAATGCCTGAGGAATTGCCTGGCTGATCATCTGTCTTAATGTGTCCGTATCATTTGTGTATAAACTCATGATCGAACCATTTGTATTCTGGTCGAAATAACGGATCGGTAATGTCTGCATATGTTCAAACATATCGTCTCTGACGCGTTTTAGGACTCCTTGTCCGATAAATACCATCATCCTTGTATAAATAAATGTTGCAATGACACCTGCTGCAAAGATGCATCCAAGGACGATCATTGCGTGGTAAAAATTTGTGAAATCTGGATTGCTCTGTCCAACCAAAGGCAGGATGAAGTCATCGAGCATAAATTTCAATGATAAAGATACAGATACAGAAGCTGCTGCACTGATGAAAATGCAGACAAACACGAGAATAAACTGTAATTTATAAGTATCTGTTACATATTTTAAAAGACGTTTTGCTGTCTTCGCCGTATTTTTGTTGATCGTCTTTTCTGGTCTTTTACTCATCGTCTTCTCCCCCTTTCACCTGTGATTCATAGACTTCTCTGTAAATATCATTTGTCTTTAATAATTCTTCGGATGTTCCAACACCCATGATCTTTCCATCATCTAATACGATGATCTGGTCTGCATCTTCGATGGAAGATACTCTCTGTGCGATGATGATCTTTGTTGTGTTCGGAATTTCTTCACGGAATGCCTTACGGATCAATGCATCTGTCTTTGTATCAACCGCACTTGTGGAATCATCTAAGATCAAGATCTTTGGTTTCTTTAATAACGCTCTTGCGATACACAATCTCTGTTTCTGTCCACCAGAAACATTGTTTCCACCCTGTACGATCTGTGTATTGTATCCAGCTGGAAATTCATTTACAAACCCGTCTGCCTGTGCTAATTTACACATTCTCTGAACTTCTTCATCGGATGCATTTTCATCTCCCCAACGGATATTATCGTAAATTGTTCCTGTAAATAATACATTCTTCTGGAGTACCATGGATACCTGGTCTCTTAATGCTTCTAAGTTGTAATCACGGACATCAATGCCGCCAACTTTGACACATCCTTCTGTAACATCGTAAAGTCTTGGGATCAACTGTACTAATGTAGATTTTGCACTACCTGTTCCACCGATGATTCCGATCGTCTGTCCGGATCTGATATGAAGATCAACATCTTTTAAGGACAGATTTCCACCTTCTCCTGCATAACTGAAGTTTACATGATCAAAGATGATCTCTCCGTCTTTCACTTCTGTTACTGCATCTACTTTATCCTGCATTTCTGGTACTTCTTCCAAAACTTCTGTAATACGGTCTGTAGATGCTTCTGCGATCATGATCATTACGAATACGAAGGTTACCATCATCAGAGAACCTATGATCTGTAATGCGTATACGATGATACTTGTTAATTCTCCAGTTCCCATTGTTCCATGGATGATCCCTGTTCCACCGATTGCTACAAGCAGCAGTATAACAACATACATTGTAAACTGCATAACTGGTGAGTTCCATGCAACGATCTTTTCTGCTTTTGTAAACAGTGTATATACATACTTGGAAATTCCGTGGAATTTATCGATTTCATAATCTTCACGTACAAATGCTTTTACCACACGGGATGCGTTTACATTTTCCTGTACGGAATTATTTAAGATATCATATTCATCAAATACTTTGATAAAGTGTGGATGTGCTTTTTTCGCAATAAAGATCAATGTTCCTCCTAGTAATGGAATCACGATCAAAAATAGTATCGCTACTTTCACACTGTACTTTAATGTCATTACCCATGATAAAACGATCATGATCGGCGCTCTGGCAAGTAGTCGGATACTCATCATATAGGCCATCTGGATATTTGTAATATCTGTTGTCATACGTGTGACAAGTCCTGATGTTGCAAAGTGGTCGATATTCTTAAATGAGAACTCCTGCACTTTGTAGAATATATCGTGTCTTAAGTTCTTTGCATATCCGGCACCTGCAACGGCTGCCATATTTCCAGCTGAAATCCCGAAAAACAGGGATAACATTGCCATAACAACCAGGATCACTCCTCGCTGGATAATATAATGTAAATCTCCGCTTGTCATTCCGATATCAATGATATTTGCCATCTCCATCGGAATCAAAACTTCCATCAGTACCTCAAGAATTACCAGGATTGGAGCAAGTATGGATTGTTTTTTGTATTCTCGGACTGATTTTAATAGGGTCTTATTCATCTTTCTTTCCTTCCTCCTTGTGTTTTTCTATAAGATTTTGTAATACCTGATATAAAACATGTTTGCATGCTATGATATCTTCCTCAGGAATGCCTTTTTCCATTCTTTTTTCACTAAGCTTAATATCTTCCAAGATTGCCTGTCTTAATCCTTCGGCTTTCTCTGTTGGTACCAGCCGCTTCTTTCTAGCATCTCCTTTGACACTTTCTCTTATCAGATATCCATTCTTCTCCATCAACTGTACATATCCTGTCACAGTTGATTTGCGGATCTGAAATTCTTCTTCAATGTCTTTTTGATAAAGATCTTTATGCATTGTTTCTAATAAAATAAACTTTAAAATATGTTTCTGCATGATGGTAAGATCAGCCTTGATCACTTTATCAATTGGCTGATTCCTCTTCATCTCATGTGATAACATATGGATCAGTTTTCCCATGTGCATGTTATTGATCTTATCATTTATATCCTGCATTCACTCATCCCTTTCTTTTCAAAATGGTTAGCTTCCTAACTTTTTAGTATTATACAGAGAATAAAAATGAATGTCAATCGTTATTTTATTATCTCTATTATCGTTAACCAAATCTACTCACCGTGTTGACAATTGTTTTTTTCCATGCTAAAGTTCAGATTAATAAGATATTTCGAATTTAAATAAAGGAAGGTATATATTATATGAATTCAGAACAAAATTTAACCCGTGAAGAAGCCATCGCGATCTTAAATACACCTGATGAACAATTAAATGAACTGATCGAACGTGCCGGAGCACTTCGTAAAAAATATAAAGGGAACCATGTAAGCATTCATCTTTTAACAAACGCCAGAAGCGGAAACTGCTCCCAGAACTGTGCTTACTGTGCACAATCCTGTCGTTCCCATGCAGATATTGAAAAATATAAATGGGTCGATGATGAAAAATTATATGGAGATAACACATTTGTCCATGATCATAAACTTTCCCGTCATTGTATCGGATTAAGCGGTATGAAATTCAGCGATGATGAGATTGAAGAACTTGCTTCTAAAATTCGTAAGATGAAAGAAGAGGGTACACATTTATGCTGCTCTATCGGATTTTTAACAAAGAAACAGGCCTTAATGTTAAAAGAAGCTGGATTAGACCGTATCAACCATAACTTAAATACAAGTCGTTCCAATTATCCAAATATCTGTACAACACATACATACGAACAGCGTGTAAACAACATTCATATGTTACAGGACCTTGGATTTGAAATCTGCAGCGGTGGTATCATTGGTATGGGCGAGAGTAAGGAAGATGTTGTTGATATGTTATTGGATCTGAAAGAAATCAATCCAGAAGCACTTCCGATCAACTTCTTAATTCCGATCAAAGGAACACCTCTGCAGGATAGAGATACTTCAAATTTGACACCAGAATACTGCCTGAAAGTATTATGTCTGGCAAGATTACTGGTTCCAACATCTGATATCCGCTGTGCCGCTGGACGTGAAATTTACTTTAAAGGAAGGGAAAAGGAATTATTGACCGTTGTAAATTCTATCTTTGCTTCAGGATATCTGACTGCAGATGGACAGGGAATTCAAGATACGATCAAGACGATCACGGATGCTGGATTTACATGCGAAGTAGAATCTGATTAATTTGTGATTGTTGGTTTGATTCACTGTAGTCTTTCCGTATCTTAGAAAAACGAAATAAAAGAATCGAAGATCCAGACCAGAAATTTTACTCGCCATTTTGACCGGTCGCTGATTCGCAAATTTTCCTTGCATAACTCGCTTCGCTCAGACAATGCACCAAATTTTCTGCGAACCAGTCAAAATGACGGCAAAATTTCAATGGTTCTGGATCTTCGATTCTTTTATTTCGTTTTTCTAAGATACCTAAAGTTTACAGATAATAAATCCAATAAATCAAAACTGAAGGTGTGTATGTTAAACGGTGTTAGTTAATAATTTTTGTACTATACATTCTTTACATAAACGCCGTTTTCTTTCACAAATCCCATTTTTTCAAGATAACTTTTATGTCCTTCTGTCACTTCCTTACAGATAAATTTCTTATATCCATCTTCTGCTAATTTCGCATAAAGGAAACGTCCTACGGAACAGTCTCTGTAGGTTGGTGTTGTGTAGTCAAAGCTGATCTCTAACGCATCTCCTTCTTTCTTTCCCACTAATACTCCGGCTGGAACCCCCTCGCAGCAGACTGTATATATTGTATCTGCTGCTGAAAGCTCCAAGGTGTTCTCTAAGAAGTATTTTTTCATATCTTCTTTATAGTGTTTTATAAAATATGTTAAGTAGGAATCTTCTTTGTCCCCACGAATCATATCATAGTGATTTCCATCTGCTTTACTTAACTTGATCAAATTATAAATATTGATCACTCTTAGTTTTACTACGGATGTCATCAGCATAGAAATGATAACAAAAATGCATCCGATATATCCAAAAATCTCAATCATTAATGCTGTACTCATTTTTTAATTCCTCATTTTCTGAAATTAGTATCCTGCACCATTGTCTGTATTTTTCATGATCTTGATCAAACGGCTTGTTCCTAAACGGCTCGCTCCAAGACTGATGAATTTTTCTGCATCATCAAAACTTGAAATTCCACCAGCTGCTTTGATCTTTTCTCCTTCTGTTAACAGACATGTTTCGATGATAACTTTTAAAATTTTTCCATCACATGCTTCATGAACCTGTCTGATCTCTTCTTCTACTTCTTCATATCTTCCGTCTTTCAAAAATCCAATGTTAATGACCATGTCGATCTCAGATGAACCATTTGCGATCGCATTCTTTGTCTCGAACACTTTAACCGCCGTTGTATGGTAACCATTCGGGAAACCGATAACTGTACAAATTGGAAGTTTTCCCTCTACATATTCGGCTGCCTGTTTTACATAAGCTGCTGGAATACATGCGGATGCTGTTTCATATTTTATCTAATATCTGATGTCTCATTTAAATGAATTTAAAAAAGTGTTACCATGCTGACGATCAATGCACTCATTAAACTTACGAATACACCAGCGATCATAGAACGGATTTGCAACTCATAAACATATATTTTCGATCACTTGCTTTTTCTGATGTCAAAATGGTCATTATATTTTTTATTCTTAACAGCAATGCATTTTCATCATGTTTGATCCATTTCCAGTAGATCGATGCTGGAATTGCTAACAGCTCACTATCTTTAGATGCACAGATGGAAACATTATAATTTGTATCTTCGGAAAAAATTTCAAAATCTACTACAATATACATCTTTGCGAAATCCATAAAATAATATACTTTTCCTAATTTTTGATAATCTACCCCTGCAACATCGCCTTTTAAGATGATATAGACAGTATCGCATGGCTCTCCTGCTCGAATAATAAACTCATCTTTTTTTACATTTTTATGTACCGCCGCCCAGATGACTGCTTCTGATACATATTGAAATAACTTATTTAAGTAATCTCTTTTGCTTCCTTTGACTTTATTGATTTCCTCCAAAAATTGCTGTTTCGTCTCCATCTTTATCCCTCGGAACACTCTTTCCATTTACAAATTTTGCAACTACATTTCGATCGTCTGCTCAATCTTAATCCCATCTGCGAAATCTCCAAGTCCAGATCCTAAGATCAGTGCAACCTCTGGTTTGAAATCAATTTTCTTTTGTACGCTTTCCAAACATGTCATCAATTTTTTGTACTTGTTCTATTTTCACAAGAATTTAAAGAAAATAATAGCAGCAGAAACAAAACTTCTTTTTTGCTTCTGCTGCTATTATAAAAATGATGATGTCCTAACAAACATCTTTCTCTAATTTATGAATGATCTGCTCTGAATCTAATGGTTTTGTATAATAATATCCTTGTACAAGATCAACACCCCATTGTTTTAACAGGTCGATCTCTTCCTGAGTTTCCACTCCTTCTGCCACGACTTTATGTCCCAGATTCTGCATGACTGCAACAATATTTTTATATAATAATGCGACCTGGTCATCATAGCAGATTCCATTTAGCAAAGAGCGATCCAGTTTGATCGTTGAAAATGGTAGTTTTAGTACCGTATTTAGATTCGCATATCCAGATCCAAAATCATCTAGGCAGATCTGAATTCCTGACTTTTTGAAATCTGCGATCGTCTGATACAATGCTTCACTATACTCTGTCGCAACAGTTTCTGTAATCTCAAATTGAAAATACGAAAACGGTATGTCAAACTCTTCGATCGTACGGAGCAGTTTTTTGCTATATCCTGATTTTAATAATTCCAATGGAGACAGATTATACTTTATACTTTCAATCTTTTCCATGATCTGTGGATGTTCTTTTATGAACTTACAGACCTTTCGGAATTGAAGATACCCAAGCTTTGCGATCTGTCCATGTTTCTCTGCAATTCCGATAAAAACTTCTGGTGAAATCATTCCAAGTGACGGATGTCTCAATCGGCTTAATGCTTCCATTGTACGATATCTTTTTTCTTTTAGATCATACAGTGGCTGATAATATACTTCAAAAAGATCCTCTTCAATTGCTGTCGCCATATATTTTTTAACTTCCTGTTCATAAAGAAATCCTTCTTTTGTATGTTGATCATTCTGAATCAGTATCGTTCTGTCTGATTTAGGTTTTAACTGTACCAGATATTCCAGATAATCGATCAATACATCGATCTCTTTGACTTCTTGAACGTTGATGATTCCACATATCGCAGCGGAAAAAGAAATTCGTTCCCCTTTTACTTTAAAAGGTCGTTTAAATAGTTTCATGATCGCATCTTTATTCGTTTCATAATCCATCAATGATGTTGTAAACACAAAAAAACGATTCCCATGAATCCTGAAAACATGGTTTGCTTCATTAATCTTGTGAAGGTATTCTGCGATCTGGATCAGCAATTCATCTCCTGTTGTAACTCCATATAGCTTATTAACTTGTTTTAGTTTCCACAAATCGATCATAAGCAGATGAAGTTCCTTCTTTCTCTTGATCTGCTCTGGAAACCATCTCCTGAAATAGCCTTTAGAATACAATCCGGTCAGGCTGTCTATATATAACTGTGGATTATAAAGTGCCCAAAATAAGATCGTAATCCCTAAGGATAACCCAAATCCTGTCATTAATACAGATTGAAATTTCATCTGTATCGTAACACAGACCAATGCAACTCCAAGGAATTCCTTGATTGCCCGAAGCTCATTCTTCTGATATTCTTCCTGATTGATAAAGCAATTTATAATGACAGCAGCTATACAGATCAATGTAAAAATATATGTTACCAAATATGCTTTTCCATGAACATACTGCCCCTGTTCATTACAATAAAAAAACTGTTTATGTAAAACATTGGTCACGATAGCTACTTCCATACATAGTATTGGTACTGCCATGATCTTTATATTTCTTGTTCTTATATCTTCATCACAGTGTCTTAATGCCTGTGTATAATTATAGAAAATATATACAACGATCATCTGCAGGATATAAAGCATCGTGGAAAAAAAGATCATCCATGAATTATAAGCAGGATTACTTTTTACCAATAGTATGGAGCTTAACAGATCAAATATGATATCAAATATTCCTGCAATAATTAAGAACCAGAATGTTCTTCCACTGATATTATTCAGTTTTTTATAACGCTGAAAATGAATCAACAGAAATATTAAAAATACAAGTCCTGCGATCAAAAAATCTATATTATAATCTGTCATTTATATTTCTCCTCTTTTTGTTACAATACATATCCTGATCGGCCTCATATTTCCAATCACTAATCTTCTTCTGTTTTCCTTCTGTATCTTTTAAGAAACTTACCCCTCTTGCAATTGAAAGATAATATCTGTTATTTCTATTATACTTTATGATCTCTTGATCCATTTGTTTCAATAATTCATCCACATTCTCTATTGAATCAAAAATAAGCACACAAAATTCATCCCCGCCGATCCTGTAACATTTTCCATATGTTGCAAATACATTTTTTATACATAGCGCCGCAGAAATGATCAGTTCGTCCCCTGCATTATGTCCATAAAGATCGTTTGTATTTTTTAATCCATCTACATCCATAAAGATCAATGCAGCATTATCGTAATCTTGTGCGTGATCCTCAATGTCTTGAAGCTGTTCCTCGAATGCAGTCCTGTTATTAATACCTGTCATACGATCTTCTTTTAGAAGTCTTTCATAAACTTCAAGCTCAGATCTTGTTTTCGCCTGTTCAACAAGATTTACAAAAATACTAGTTAATAACAACTGTTCAAAGATCAAAACACCCACTTCAAAAATGGTTCCATAAAAAGGAATCTCAAGTTTCCAGTACATGCATAATGATAATACCCCTGCAACGGCCATGATCCCAAAGGCATTCATAATGATCTTAAGTTCGCTATCTTTTGTTCTTCGGTATTCTTCTATCATCAAAACAACAATGGTTATTACTGCAATGAACAAGAGCACATGTGTTACGAACAGCATATGGACCATATGGATTTTCAAACATTTGTTTAAAATTCCCTGAATCAACGCATTCGCATAAAATAACAAATTGATCACATCTAAGACTTTATATTTTTCAAACTTCAGTGTATTTTTTACAAAATGAACCATCGGTACTGACATCAGCATAAATGCATAAAAAGAAATCATTCCTGTCAGTGCCGGAAATGATGTATATTCCTGTGCTAATGCTGAATCTGACAAAAACCAGATCCCACTTAGTGCCAGAAATGCTGCTATGTTTAAGAATCTGGTGCTGTTTAATTTAAAATGCTTCAGATAAATTCCAGTGATCAACGCTACAAAACTTAAGAAAAACATGATCGCGATCATCACGATACCGACTATTTCCTGTTGAACATGAAATCCCATAACTACATCCCCACGTCCAACTAAAATATCATCAAGGTCATAGATTCCGTTGCTTCCGTTCTGATATATGATCTTGATAACGGTTCCTTTTTTTCCCTGTTCTGGGATTCTCGCATCGCAGCTTAATTTAGATTTCATTTGATCATTGCGATGAAAATTAGAATCACTGTATTGATAGATCAACTGATCTCCAGCATAAATTCTGACAGAATATTTTGCTGCCTTTGTTGTCATCAGATATCCTTTGTATTTCTGGGCAATCGTATCATTATATAGTACAAGTTTTCCTTGCGGATCTGCCTTTATCTTCTGATTTAGATCTACTTGCACTTTTTTATTATCTTGTATTCGATACCACCCAATTGTCTCTGTTAATTTTCCTTTTGTATTCTTTACCTCTTTTTTTATGATCCCTATGCAGAGTAACGTCATGACAACGATCACACAACAGAGCAATATTCCTTCTGTTAACTGAATTATTTTTTTCTTTTTATTCATATATTTTCCTTCTCTTTTTAAATTTCCAATATATTCATTATAAAGAAAAAAATGACCTCTGACAATCTATTTAGAGATTATCCTGAGGTCATTTTTATGATTTCATTTTTTTCAGTTATTTTTGTTCTTCAGAAAACCGTTTTTTGGCTCTTATGACTTCCTCTACATGTTTTGCTACGGTTGTACAACATCCTCCAACTGCACTTGCTCCAGATTTCATATAATTGTATGCGTATTGTTCAAATGACAAGGCTGACTGTTTGCCAAACCAGACTTTCTTCACTGCATCGTATTCTTCCCCGCTGTTTGGGTAAACTCCGATCGGAATATCACAGTTTTCTTTGATCTTATGGATCAATCCTGTGATATATTCTGGTTTTGTACAGTTGACACCGATCATTTTTAAATGGGGATATCCTTTTGCAAATGTTGTTGCACATTCTGCGATCGGTGTTCCTTCGCAGATAATATTTTCACTTAGACATGAGAAACTGATCCAGTAATCATATCCATATTCTTCAGCAATTTCTGCCTCAACTTTAGCTTCTTTTAGAGATGGTACTGTTTCAAATAAAATGATATCTGCTCCTGCTTCATGTAACAGTTCGACTCTTCTTTTGTGAAATTCCTTTAATTGTTCATCTGTAATACCATAATTTCCACGGTATTCGGACCCATCTGCTAAATATGCTCCATATGGTCCTGCTGCACCTAGACACAGTGGCCACGCTCTTCCAGCTTCACGTCCTTCTTCTTCCCACCATTCATCTCTTGCTTCACAAAAAATCTTAACAGCACTGCGTATCAAATTTTCTGCTTCTTCTAACGTATATCCATTTTCCATAAGTCCTGGAATGGATGCCTGATAGCTGCATGTGATCCCACAGTCTGCTCCTGCTTTGAAGTAATTTTTGTGAACCTGTTTGATCAGTTCTGGCTGTTCCGCTAAGATCTTAGCTGTCCATAACTTGGAATTCAGGGAAACTCCCCTATTTTCCAGTGGTGTGGACATAGAGCCATCAATGACCATGATCTTATTTTCTTTGATGATGTTTTCAATAGAATTCTTCATCATAAAACATCTCCTTTTTCTTCGACTGTTTCATAAGATACTTTTTCTGGATATTCTCCTCTTTTTAATGCTGGAATAAAACGATCCCAAAAATCATTATATAGTCGCATGATTTCTTTTCGTTTGCTGTAAATAAAGATCAATGTGACAATGACATAAACTGCATTTAACAAGTCAGTTGCCGCCCATAAAAGATCGGCTTTGATATTATAAAATAATAAACATGGAAGCATGTAATATACCATATAAATTGGTGTTGCGATCTTATTTGCATTGGAATCCCCAAATGCATAATTTACAGATTTGGCACAAGAATAATACATTCCAATGATCGTTGTCCATGCAAAGACTGTGATCGCCAGGGATAAGAAATATCCTCCAATATTTCCGTATGCCACCTTAAATGCTACCGTTGTAAGCTGTGCACTGGTTACGTTTGGATAGTCAATATATGAGTTTGTAAAGATCAATGATAATGCTGTAACAGAACATACAACGATCGTATCTAAGAATACTTCTCCCCATCCCCAAGATGACTGACGAACTGGGTGGTCTGTGATCCCTGCTGCATGTGCAACGATTCCATATCCTGTTCCAGCATCGTTTGAGTATAATCCTCTGGCGATTCCGTAACGCATCGCCTCTTTCACTGTCGCTCCAGCAAATCCACCGACTCCTGCCATTGGTGTAAACGCACTCTTAAAGATCAGTGCAACGGCTCCTGGTACTGCATTGATATTCATCAAAAGAATTCCGATTCCACCAAGGATATATAACATTGCCATAAATGGCACGATTCGTTCCATAACAGAAGAAATTCTCTTTAATCCACCTGCGATCGTTAAGAAGCAAGTGATTCCTAATACAATGATCGCAAATAATGGTTTGATCCCAAATGCTTCTTTTAAGGAATTCACGACTGATTCTGTCTGAACACAGCATGTCCATGGTCCAAGTACAAAACAGCAGATTGCAAGAATAAATGCTCCCTTTTTCCATCCTAATGCATTTTTCATAACGAAAGAACGGTCACACATATATTCGTCCATAGAGTTTTCATATTTCACTCGGTATCTCTGTCCAAGAATGATCTCACATGCTTTTGTAGACATTCCAAGCAGTGCAGAGATCCACATCCAGAAGATCGCTCCCGGACCTCCCATTGTGATGGCAGTTGCGACACCACCAATATTTCCAACACCGATCGTGTTTGCCATTGCCGTACAGGCTGCTGCAAATCCAGATACCGTTCCTTCTCCCTCACCTTTTCCTTTGAACATCTTTCCAAATGTATTCTGGAAATGGAATTTGATCTTTGTGATGTAACGGAACTTAAATTTAATTGATAAATAAAGTCCTGTTCCGATCAGTGCGATTGTCATTGGCGTTCCCCACAGGAAATCTGAAATCGTCTGAATTACAAGTAATAGTCCATTCATATATTTTTGTTTTATCCTCCTTTGTAATTTGTTGCTTTCATGATAAATTCAGAAATGAAAAAAGATACAGAACCTCATTTTCTGTATCCTTCCTTATCATTTTTATCATAATTTATGTTAAACCTTATTGTAAGAATAAGGTTAAGCTATTTCCTAGTTTTTTTCTAGTAAAATCTGTATTTCATAATTGGCATGAGCATAATTATCAAGATTATCCTCATATTCCATCGCAAGCATCAGTTCTGGCTTTGCCTTTCCCTGAAAATAACTGATGATCCTTTGAGGATTCCATGCCTCTTCTAAGATTCTTTCCCGAAAGCACAGATAATCTCCTTCTGGGAGCTTTAAGATATTTGGTGCATCTTTTACTTTCTCATTTAAGTAAATAAAATAGTAATCCGGCCGGAATTTCTGCTTACAAAATGCATCGTATGAAATCTTATAGCCATACTGTCTTAGATACATCGCATTATCAATTCCCTGCTCACTTTTTTCCTTCGCAAGACGGATCTCCATGTCTGCCAGGAGATCTCTTTTATAGCATGGAACCTGCAGATAATATCGTTCTTTTAAATGCATGACACATGGTGCATCTTCATTTCGCTCCATATAGGTAAAATAATCTTTGTACCAGTCAACCATCTCGATCTGATGACGGATCTTTTTTTCTTCTTCTTCTAAGACTTTCTTCTGCTGGTCAAGAAATGGAAGTAACCGCTCGACTTTCTTACTAAGCATGACTTCTTTGATATCATCAAGCGGCATTCCAAGACTTTGTAAATATTTGATCCTGTCGATAAAATGAAATTGTTCATATGCATAATAACGATATCCGATTCTTGGATCGATCTTTATCGGTTTCACGAGTCCGATCTTATCGTAAAACCGCAAAGTCTGGGTTGTAATTCCCATCAGACTTGCCGTCTCACCGATTCGGTAGTATTCTTTCATCTATGATTCACTCTTTTCTCTCAAAGCTATTTTTCTTTATCATAGCATACTTTTGTTACTTCTGAACCATATCCATTGCAAATAAGGCTGCTCCAAGTGCCCCGCATAACTGAGCTTTATCACTGATCACAAGAGTTGTTCCAAGTTTTTCTTCCAGTGTCTTTACCAGACCTTTATTCTTAGATACACCACCTGTCATCATATAGCGTTCTTCTCCTCCAACTCGTTTTGCAAGAGCTGCTGTTTTGGATGCAACGGCTTTATTTAATCCGTGAACAATGTCATCGGTTTCTTTGTTCTGCGCGATCAAGGATACGACTTCTGATTCTGCAAATACCGTGCACATACTGGAGATTGTGATATCTTCTTTGTATGTAAGTCCTGCTTCACTCATCTGGTCCAGATCCATTTCCATTGTTCTCGCCATCATCTCTAAAAATCGTCCGGTTCCAGCTGCACATTTATCATTCATAACAAAGTTTGCAACCGCTCCATTTTCGTCAAGACGAATGACCTTGCTGTCCTGTCCACCGATATCAATGACCGTTCTCACTTCTGGATTTAAGAAATGTGCTCCTCTTGCATGGCATGTGATCTCTGTGATACTTTTATCTCCATCGGTGATTGCCGTTCTTCCATATCCTGTTGTTACCATAGCATCGATATCTTCTCTCTGAAGTTTTGCCTGTTTTAGGGCCTCTTCCAAAGCTCGTTCTGCTCCCATCGCTGCTCCAGCACCTGTTGGCAGAATGATTCCTGTCACGATTTCTCCATCTTTATTCAAAATAACAACGTCTGTACTTGTAGATCCGCTGTCGATTCCTGCAAAATATCCTTTTCCCATTTTCTTCTCACCACTTTCTAAATTGTCCATATTCATGCTTTCTGCAAATGCTTCTAATCTTGTCAGTAACTGTCCGCTGCTCTGCACTGTATAGTCTGACTCGATCTTTAATAATGGCACTGTAATGTTTTGTTTTACCTGTGCATACTCAAAACTGTAGAAATCACAAAATTTGACCGTATGGTAAATGATCCCTTTTAAGTTTGGATCATTATACAAACGTTTTCTTCCGCTGTTATCCATCATACGCATACAAGGTGTCTGTCCTAAAAGTTCTGCTGCATACCATTCCATTAATTCATTAAAATCATCTGTCTTTGGTGGCTTTACTTCACCGACGCTTCGGTTATTGACACAAGTATCATTCTCCACTGAATATGGCATGGATTCTTTGACCATTTCATATAATTCATTTCCCATTCTTGCCCCAAGAACACTGATATATGGTTCTTTCTGCTTTTCTGGTTCTTTAAATGCTTCAACAAATTTCTTTTGATCAAATTCAGATCCTTTGTAGGCTCCATAGGCTCTTGCAAGTCCTTTTAACTGTAAAACAGTTCGTTCCCTGCTGCATTCTCCGTCACAGTGCAGCATATCGATCATATATAAAAAATCAAGTTTTCCACTGTCTTCCAGAATATCATAGACACTTCGGATCGTATCACAGCAGTTTACTAAAACCAGTTCTTTTACTTTCCCAGTCATAACTGCTTCTAAGACAGCTTTTCCAAATCCACAGATATTTGGATGTGCGATCTGATCTGCGAGATCAAATCCTTCCGGCATCTGGTTTAAATTCTCACATTCCCCGCCAAATGCCTGCAATAATTCAATTGGTGTATATTTACAAACGTAATATGTCTTACTCATCTTGTCCACCTTCCATTTCTTCAGCTCCAAGCATCTCTAAAAATGCTCCTAGTCTTGTTGAAGTCTGTCCTTCTCCGCCGTGGCTTCGGTCACATCCATCTCCATCTAATAACAGCATTGGAATTCCTGCTTCTTCAAACTTCTTCTTGGCAAGCTGTGCTGCTCCAAGTGTATGTTTACATCCCCAGTGTCCAAACCAGACAGCTCCATCTGCTTTCACATCTTTTGCATGGCGGATTCCGGCTTCAATTCTTCTTACCGCACTTCCATTTAATCCATGATAGACCATTCTTCTCGCCATCGCATCGTATGGATCTTCTGGATCAAAATCAGGTTCGAATGTACGACTTAACTCGCATCCTGCGATCTGTGCATTCTCATTAAATGCCAGTGCTTCCTGTACTGCACCTGACCAGAATGGGATCGTGTGCATCCAGTAGATATTCTTTCCTTTTTTCTTTGGTGCTTTTTCGATATCTTTTAATAACTGATCCACATATTTCTCTTCTTCTTTTGTTCCCAACAAAATATTATTTGTCATTCCTGCAAAAAGCGGTGTGACAAGATCTGTTTTGATATCTTTATCTGCGGATTTTTTCTGACATTCAATGAACTTATCCATCGTACGTTTGCTTCGTCTCATTCGTTCTTTTAGTCCATCTTCTGTAATCGTCTTTCCAGTACATTTTTCTAAAAATACTTTCAGATCTCTGATCTGATCTGCGACATATTTGACGTTATCTTCATTTTGCTGCATCGGTACATCAATCGCAAATGCTGGTACATCATATAGTTTTGCTAATGTTTTGAATGTTAGTAAATTTGCATCGCAAGTAAGGTTTGTGTATACGATACATTTGGGCTTTGGAAGGATCTTCTTCTGTGCCGCTCCCAAAAATGTCTTATGATAGCTGCATAGTGTTTCTGAAATTCCTGTGTTCTCTGCCTGCTGTAAAAATGCTCGTTCTGCATTTGATGCGGAAAGATAGCAGGAAAATGCTTCTACATTATATGGATGTAATCCTGCTTCGTGTAAGATCTCACATGGTGTAAAGATACTGACGATCGCACATTCCTGAGGATTCTTAAGTGGCATCAGCATCGTGTTCATCATCAGATGCGCAAGATATCTATCTGCTGGCAGTAATCGTTTGTCTGGTGTAAATTTATATTTTAAGTTCTGAGCTTCCCATCCAAGTTTTAATAATACTCTTGCTCTGTCTGGATTTGTATTTGCCCATTTCTCGATATATTTTCCGTATGTCTCTATGATCTGCATATTTATTTCACATCCTTTTTTTGTTCTAAAGAACAATATTACTTGTTATTTTTCAAAAAATCAACGATTAAATTTGGCACAATACATATATATGTATACATTTTACGGATTTTTGTGATAAAATAAATTTTTATGCTTAAGAAAGGATTTGGTAATTTTATTATGAATAATGATAAAGAATTTTTAGCAACGGAACCCATTGGGAAACTGCTTTTAAGACTGGCAATTCCGACTTTGGCCGCTCAGATGATCAATATGCTTTACAATATTATTGACCGTATTTATATTGGACATATTCCTGGAAGTGGCGCTTTAGCTCTGACTGGAGTTGGAGTTTGTATGCCGCTGATCATGATCATTTCGGCATTTGCCGCTCTTGTTGGAAATGGTGGTGCCCCTCGTGCTTCGATCTTGATGGGTAAGAAAGATCTTGATTCTGCGGAAAATATTCTTGGAAATTGTTTTACGATGCAGATCATTATCTCTGTGATCTTAACTTTGATCATGTTTTTTGGCAACCGTACATTTTTGATGGCATTTGGAGCCAGTGAGAATACGATCGAATATGCAGTCAGTTATATGAATATTTATTCTCTTGGCACGATTTTTGTACAGTTAACACTTGGAATGAATGCATTTATCACTGCGCAAGGATTTGCGAAAACTGGAATGTATTCTGTTTTGATCGGAGCCGTGATCAATATCATCTTAGATCCGATTTTTATCTTTGCATGCCATATGGGCGTTCGTGGTGCCGCACTGGCTACAATCATATCTCAGGCTTGTTCTTGCATCTGGGTATTGAGTTTCTTATTTGGGACAAGATCGACACTTCGTATCAAGAAACAAAACCTGACACTGAAAGCTCCTGTGATCCTGCCTTGTCTGGCTCTTGGACTTTCTTTGTTTATCATGCAGGCAAGTGAAAGTATCATCTCTGTGTGTTTTAACTCTTCTTTGCTTAAATACGGTGGTGATGTGGCTGTTGGTGCAATGACGATCCTTACTAGTGTAATGCAGTTTGCGATGCTTCCTCTTCAGGGACTTGGACAGGGTGCACAGCCGATCATGAGTTATAATTATGGTGCAAAGAATACGGAGCGTGTAAAGGGTACTTTCTTACTCTTATTAAAGGCAAGTTTGACTTACTCTATCATCTTATGGGGCCTCGTCATGTTATTCCCTCAAGTGTTTGCTGGTATTTTTACTTCAAATCCAGCTCTTGTTATATTTACAAAGAAGGCTCTTCGTGTTTACATGGCAGTTATGTTTATGTTTGGAATTCAGATTTCCTGCCAGATGGCATTTAACTCTCTTGGAAAAGCAATTTCTTCTATTGTTGTTGCTGTTATGAGAAAATTTGTACTTTTAATTCCTTTGATCTATATCATGCCTCATATTTTTACAACAGATCAGACCATGGCTGTTTATATGGCGGAACCTGTTGCTGATTTTATTGCAGTAACATTTACAGCGATCTTGTTTTCTGTACAATTTAAGAAAGCTCTTGCTGCGATCCGTTTGAACTAAAAAAAGAAAAGTCTGGAAAATTCTAATACTTTTCCAGACTTTTCTTTTTATCATAGGGCCATAGACGAAAGAGTCTTAATCTCTCTTTAATTTCACTGCCACACCTTTTTCAAGACTTTCATGAACTGCTTCTGCGATCAATTCTGCCTGTAATCCATCGTTTCCATCAGCTATAAATGGAAGATCATTCTGTAAACAGTAGATAAAATCGTTAATTGGTTCAATTCCAAATCCACTTGGCCGTCCACAGTTATTTAAGATGAAATAAGAGTTTGGTGTGCGTAATTTGCTATTGTTATAGATTTCTACTCCACGATTCTGAGAGTCAATCCTAAACATTGCATTTTCGCACAGGATCTGTGTTCTTCCATCATTATTTTTTGCGAATCCTTTTGGTAAGATCCAAGAATTTTCTACTGTCCAGTAGCATCCATTTTCCATTTTCAGTGTTGCCTGGATAGAGTCGTATGTATCAACTCCTCTTGCTTTTAACACTTTCTTTGTTCCTACTGCGTATACTTCTTCTACTTCACATCCCATATACCAACGAACCTGATCATAACAATGTGTTCCTAAGAAATGTACAGGGCTTGATTTGTCTGCCCAGTTGAACCATTCTGTTGGAACATCAATGATATCATCCATGCACATATATCCACGGATTGGTGCTCCTGATTCTTCGTTCTGAAGTTCATTTCGTACATTGATCGCCGCTGGATCCCATCTCTTATGATAGTCGACCGCAACTCTTACATTGTATTTTTCAGCTTCTGCTAAAATTCTCTTTGCATCTTCTGATGTTGTTGCTAATGGCTTCTCCACCAGAATTGGTTTTCCATGACGGATCGCTTCTAATGCCGGGTCCATGTGGAAAGCATCTGGTGTTGCAATAGATACAGCATCAATTTCTTCGTTGTCTAACATTTCATTTACGTCATTGTATGTTTTTACATTGTATTGTTCTGCAATGCGATCTGTGATCTCTTTATTTAAGTCACACACTGCAACTAAATTTGTGTTTGGATTCCACGTATATGCATTTACATGGTTAATTCCATAGATTCCTGCTCCTACTACTGCAACATTCATAACTTTCATTGTGACATGCTCCCACCACTTAAATCTCTGATTTTGAAGTGGGGGCTTCTTGCTCAATGGCTCTACTGAGCCAAGTATCTACAAGCTATCCTCGCGTGCCCCGCGATTCTTTTGCCCGGACACAGGCATGTTTTCTTATTATTCAATTGTCCGAATACGGACAGTTTATGCTGTCAACATCCTTCTTGCCTCTTCACGGATGTTGATCGCTGCATTACGATCTCTGTCCATCTCATTTCCACACTCACAGTGATAGACTCTTTCGGATAATCTCAGCTCTTTCTTTATCCTTCCACATTTACAGCATTTTTTACTGGAAGGAAAGAAACGGTCTACCTTTACCATTTTCTTTCCCTGCCACGCCAGTTTATAGTCTAACATTTCCCTGAACAGTCCATATCCATTATCCTGTACGCTTTTTCCGAAGTGCAGGCACTGACCCATTGCTTTCATATCGATATCTTCCACCGCAACTGCATCATAACTGTCTGCGATCTTCCGGCTGAGTTTGTGCAGATGATCTCTTCGCTGGTTTCGTATCTTTTCATGACATCTGGCAACTTTCTTTTTCTGCAGTTCATAGTTATGGCTTCCTCGTACGCATCTTGACAACTTTCGCTGCTCCCTCGCCAGTTTTTTTTCATTTTTTCTGAAAAAACCTGCTTCTTCCATCTCGATCTTTTCTGAAAACACTGCCATCCCCTGCATTGCATAATCTATTCCAAGTATCTTTGCAGTACTATAGTCTGGTTCAGCTGCTTGGTTTTCACAGCTGTATCCTTCATACAGCAGACTTGCAA
>ERZ773162.1274-NODE-1274-length-21041-cov-5.156628_pt1 | contig 21041 bp, 18 predicted proteins | sample MGYA00511113_ERZ773162 | MGnify/ENA primary metagenome ERZ773162 (study PRJEB29015, sample SAMEA2737807) | human gut metagenome | biome: human gut; feature: human-associated habitat; material: faeces | place: China | collected 2012 ... | reverse complement strand
TCTCCTCCTTCAGGAAGGAGGAGTACCCGTAGGGGGAGGTGGTAGGTGAATACATGAACCGCTTATTATCAACATTGTGTAACTGCCTGCCTTCAGCCCTCCCTCTTTTCCGAAAGGAGAGGAATCTGAACTTTAAACCAGATTGAACCATGGAAGCGTAATTTTGTTAGGACAAGGACAAACAGAACTTCCATTAAAAAAACAGAGGTTCTGTTCTTTCTAAAAACAGAGCCTCTATTTAGTGTAAACAGAGCCTTCATTTCACTGAAACAGAGCCTTCGTTTTCCCTAAATAGAGCCTCTGTTTGGAGAGAGTGAAAACAAGGATTCCGCTCTTCTTTCGCATCGATAAGAATAATAATTGTCTAATTGTAACAAATATGTATGCAAATAAAGTAAAGAAAATAGCTGCCGTTCATGACCTTTCCGGTATGGGGCGTGTTTCTCTCACAGTCGTTATCCCCATTCTGTCGTCTATGGGTTTTCAAGTTTGCCCCTTGCCGACGGCGGTATTGTCCAATCATACGCAATATCCCGACTTCTCCTTTCTGGACCTGACGGATGAAATGCCCAAGATTATCGCCCAATGGAAAAAGCTGAATGTGCAGTTCGACGCTATTTACACCGGTTATCTGGGTTCTCCGAAACAGATTCAGATTGTTTCCGATTTTATCAATGACTTCCGCCATGAGGACAGCCTGATCGTAGCCGACCCTGTACTGGGAGATAACGGCAGACTATATACCAATTTTGATATGGAAATGGTGAAGGAAATGCGTCACTTGATAAAGAAGGCGGATGTGGTTACACCCAATATGACCGAGCTGTTCTATTTGCTGGATAAACCTTATAAAGCGGACAATACAGACGAAGAACTGAAAGAATATCTTCGTCTCCTGTCCGACAAAGGTCCGCAAGTCGTTATCATCACAAGTGTTCCTGTGCACGATGAGCCTCACAAAACCTCGGTTTATGCGTACAACCGTCAGGGAAATCGTTACTGGAAAGTAACCTGTCCGTATCTTCCCGCCCATTATCCCGGCACGGGAGATACTTTCACCAGCGTGATTACCGGTTCGTTGATGCAGGGCGACAGCCTTCCAATGGCTCTAGACCGTGCCACACAGTTTATCCTGCAAGGAATCCGTGCCACTTTCGGCTATGAATATGACAATCGGGAAGGTATCCTGCTGGAGAAAGTGCTCCATAACCTGGATATGCCGATACAAATGGCCAGCTACGAATTAATATAAGAGAAATCAGATGAATGCAAGAGAAATCAAAACTCTACCGTAACTCTTGTCGGAAGGTCGCCGGGCGTCCACTTCGGACCTTCTTTGACAAGACGGATTGCTTCTTTGTCGGCAGATTCGCATAACCCGTGAACGACAGTGATATTCTGTGGCTTTCCTTCTTTATCTACAAAGAAAGAGAGGACTACTTCTCCTTTCACATCCTTACATGACTCGTCATTCGGACGAATCAGATTTTCTTCCAGATATTTCTTGTATTTGCGCTTACCTATCACCGGTTGCGGCGTCTTGTATTTTTCTTTTGCCTTTAAATTTATTTTTGCCGTAGCACCGGCGACGTTGGACTTCTTCTTTTTGCCATACCCCACTACCACTACTTCACTAAGTGCTTGTTGGTCTTCATTCATGGCTATCAGCATTGTCCGGCTGGTATCTACGGGAATCTCCACCGGTTCGTAACCGATGAACTGTGCTGTCAGTTGCTTGTTGCCTTTTTCTTTTTTCAATATGAACTCACCGTTGAGGTCTGTTACTGTACCAATATTCGTACCGGTATATGCTACACTGGCTCCGATGATAGGTTCTCCTTTTTCATCCGTCACTTTACCTTTTATCAGGTTCAAATTGGGGGTGGCTGCTTTGGCTGCCTTCAATTGATGAACTTCGGAAAGTGAAGTATCCGTATCCGCTACTATTCTTTCCTCTTGTATATCTGTCCGCCCGACGGTTTCCTCAATAACCGGCGTTATTGCTACCGGTGTACTTTGAGTTTTTGGAATAGATTTGCTCTTGGCTACTATATCTTTCTTATCCGTTGGCGTCACAGTGACTTCGTGAGTGGAATCCTGCTTTATCTTAGTTTCTGCTAAAGACGAAATTTCTTCTTTCGGACTAATAGGTTCAAATACCGCTGAAGGAATCTCTTCTTTAGCGATGAATACATCATCCGCCATCCTCTTTTTAAGGAACAGGAAATAATAGCTGATACCGATACCGATTACCAGGCAGGCGGCAATGCTCCAAGTGACAGCATACGAATTCTGTTTCTTTGAAAGATTCCTTTTCTTTGTGGCACGAGCCGAGACCTGCATCCGCAGTTGCCCGATTCGTAGTTCATGATTTCCCTCCACTTGACCATATCCGTCCATAGCATCGGCCAGAAAAGGGTCTTTCATCGACTCTTTCTCCAGTCGATGTGCCTCTTTTCCTTTGCGGAGTCCTCGTATGTAGTCTAATAGTTTCATAGGGCCTGTTTCTTGATACAATTTTTTAAGTTTCGCTTTCCGTTTTGGATATAGCTTTTCACATTGTTCAGAGTAAATCCGGTCTGTTCGACGATATCGGCATACGACATTTCTTCTAAAAAGAAACGTGTAATGCTGGTCCGTTGTTCTTCGGGCAACTTTTCAAGACAGTGATGCAATGCCTTCAGTTGTTCCTCCGGACTTTCCTCTTCACTTAATAGATGCAGAAATTCGTCGGATTCCATAACGTTGATCGTATAATCTAACGGAATTTCTTTGTTTTCTTTTCGCAGAAGTTGCAGACAATGATTCTTGGCTACCCGGTAGAGCCACGGCTTGAAGACTTTTATCTCGTAGTTGCCCGTTTTCGGCAATAAATCTTCAAACAATTGCATCACCGCTTCCTGTGCACGGTCTTCATCTTGCAGATATTTCAGGCAAAGTCCATACAGTAACGGGATATAACGGTTGTATAGCTCACCGAAATATTCCGTATCACCGGACTTTGTATAATGTGTCAGTAATTCCTCGTCCGATAGTTTTGATATGTTTCTTTTGAAAAACAAAACTGTTTTTGTTGCCAAAGATAGGGATTGGGACTAAATATAGCAACTGTCGGAAGAAAAATAAAAAAAACTTCAATCGGTTTATGGAATCTGTGTGAAATCTGCATCTCTATATCAAAAGCGAATTAATAGTAACATTTTAAAACGATAAAGTTATGAAAGCAAATCAATTCAGAGCAATGATGCTCGTACTGCTCATGGCAGTTGTTTCTTTAGGTGTGGTGAACGCGCAGACGCTGACTGTGACGGGTACGGTGACGGATGTTGCGGACGGGACTCCGATTGTCGGTTGTTCTGTAATGCTGAAAGGTACTACCAAAGGTACGGTGACAAATGTAAATGGACAATATGCTATTCAAGCGAAGAAAGGGGAGACGTTGTTGTTTCAGTTTATCGGATACAAACAAGAAAGCAGAGTCGTCAAATCTGCCAGACTGGATATCAGGATGAAAGCTGATGAGGTTGCGTTGGAAGAATGCGTGGTGGTTGGCTACGGAACCCGGAAGGCTAAGGCTATAACAAGTGCTTATATGGCGATATGTCCTACACCTGCGTATGATATGTGTGTGAATACGGAAGAATATGGTTCCTTTCAGGAAAATGGCTTCAAAGAGGTGGCGGATGCAGCGCTTTCTACTTTCTCCATTGATGTAGATGCAGCTTCTTACAGTAATATGCGTCGGTTTGTCAATAAAGGTGAGTTGCCTCCGGTAGATGCTGTCCGTACGGAAGAACTGGTCAATTACTTTTCTTATGACTATCCGAAACCGACCGGAAACGACCCTGTGAAGATTACAATGGAAGCCGGAGCCTGTCCTTGGAATCCTGCTAACCGTCTTGTCCGTATCGGACTGAAAGCAAAGGAGATTCCTACGGATAACTTGCCTGCCTCCAATCTGGTATTTCTGATTGACGTGTCCGGTTCTATGTGGGGAGCCAATCGGTTGGATTTGGTGAAGTCTTCTCTTAAATTGTTGGTCAATAACTTGCGTGATAAGGATAAAGTAGCCATTGTTACCTATTCAGGAAGTGCCGGTGTAAAACTTGAATCGACTTCGGGCAGTGACAAGCAGAAGATTCGTGAAGCGATAGATGAACTGACGGCGGGAGGTTCAACTGCTGGTGGCGCAGGTATTATGCTGGCTTATAAAATAGCGAAGAAGAATTTTATCTCTAATGGTAATAACCGTATTATCCTTTGTTCTGACGGTGACTTCAATGTAGGTGTTTCTTCGGCAGAAGGACTGGAACAGCTAATCGAGAGAGAACGGAAAAGTGGAGTGTTCCTGACTGTACTGGGGTATGGAATGGGTAACTACAAAGATAAAAAGATTCAGGTACTTGCCGAAAAGGGAAATGGTAACCATGCTTATATAGATAATTTGCAGGAAGCCAATCGTGTGCTGGTCGGTGAGTTTGGCGCTACGCTTCATACGGTGGCGAAAGATGTTAAGTTACAGGTTGAATTTAATCCGGCACAAGTACAAGCGTATCGTCTGGTAGGTTATGAAAGTCGTCTGCTGAAAGATGAAGATTTCAATAATGATGCAAAAGACGCCGGAGATATGGGCGCAGGGCACACGGTGACGGCTTTCTATGAAGTGATTCCGGTAGGAGGAAAGAATACGTATGCAGGAAAGGTGGATGAATTGAAATATCAGAAGAAAGAAAAAGTGAGTGTGAAGCCTACCGGTTCTGACGAACTTCTGACAGTGAAACTCCGCTATAAGGCTCCAGATAAAGATGTCAGCAGGAAAATAGAACTTCCTTTTGTGGATAATAAAGGTAACAATGTATCTTCCGATTTCCGTTTTGCGTCTGCCGTAGCTATGTTCGGGCAGTTACTCCGGGATTCTAATTTCAAGGGTGAGGCTACTTATGACAAAGTAATCAGTCTGGCTAAACAGGGATTGGATCATGATGATAAAGGATACAGGAGAGAATTTGTCCGTTTGGTTGAGGCTGTTAAGGGAATACAGCAAGAGAAATAAATATATCCTGTTAGTATAAGTAAGTTCTCTGTTTGAATGGTGACAGACATATAATTAAGTAATCATTGATATTGTTATTGGCTAGTAAGAGTTCGGGAGGATACACCAACGAAATAACTTTGGCGATATCTTGCCGAACTCTTTTCTTTATAGATTTCCGCTTCCCGCCTTTCTCATCAATTCCCAATATAAATAGGTGGGTTGTTTTATTTCGCTTTTCTCTATCAGTGGACCGAGTTGTTCGGCAAAGTAACTAATCATGGCATTGGGTGTTTCTATTTCTTTTAATCCCATTGATACCCTTTCTTTACTTCACTTTTTAAGGCCGGTCCGAATTCGAATCCCATTTGTTCGAACCATTCTTTTCGTTGAAGGATGTTTTGGTGGAACCGGGTAAAGTCAAGTCTCTCTCCCTGATACCACATTTGTTCTGCCAATGCCAAGATACGGGGAAACAGACGCCGGTCTATCATTCGTTCTGTAACTCCGTCGTCAGTCCACAAAGCACAAGTCATGCCAAGAATTAAAGGGTCCTTTTGGTTGATCGCCTTGTCGGAAGGATTGTTCTGATATATGTCTTTCAGGTCGAAGGTACGTGTATTGGTATATCCTCTCCAAGGAGTGACCGGGAAGTTCAGATACGTATAATAATTGGAACTGCAAATGACTGGATAATGGTGTTTAATTGCATTCCGAAGTGCTAGCTCTTTGTGCCCACGGTAGTTCCACCATTGAATTACTATGTTGTCCGGTAACGGATATCCGTCATGATAAACTACATCCCCCCAGAATATGGCCTTTCGTCCTTTCGACTTCAGATAATCCGCCATTTGTGCCGAAAACCATAATTGCAGATCATGGCTATCTTTCAGATTCATTGCTGCAATTCTGTTTTGGCAATCCGGACATTTGTCCCAATTACCTTTCGGGGCTTCGTCTCCTCCCAAATGTATATAGGGTGAAGGGAAAATAGCGCATACCTCATCCAATATATTTTTCAGGAAATGTAGGACTTCTTCTTTTCCTGCACAAAATATATTTTGAGTAAATCCGTGCTGTGGTACTTCAACAGGTTGACCGAAACAACCGAGTTCCGGATAAGCGGAAAGTGCTGCTTCGGCATGCCCCGGCATATCAATTTCAGGAACGACGGTTATGTTTCGTTCGCTGGCATATTCGATAATTTCCTGTATCTCTTTCTGTGTATAAAATCCTTGTTGTTCTTCTCCTTTTCCTACCGAGCCTCCTATCTGTGCAAGACGCGGATATTGTTTGATTTCGATTCGCCAACCTAGTCCTTCGGTCAAATGCCAATGGAAATAATTCATTTTAAGTAATGAAACCATATCAATATATTTCTTGATAGTGGATATTTTCTGGTATTGACGTCCGGAATCTAGCAGAAAACAACGCCATGGCGTACGGGGAGAATCGGAAATATCAGCACAGGCGAAGGTGAGAATTCCTGTTGAACCAGTAACCCATTGCCGCAAGGTTTGTACTGCATGAGTGAATCCTCTTTTATCAGAGGCGGCTATCACCATTTGTCGCGGACTGATATTTATCCGATAACCTTCGGGAGGAAGTGAAGAATCGGTCATCCAGCGGATTTCGGCTTTAGATGCTTTCTTCGTCCATTTGACAGAAGCGTTATGAAGTACTTCTGTACGGAAAAGACTTAAATAAAAAGTTGTGGTATCTTCAGCGTATATGGAAATCTTTTTTCTTAAAGTCAGGTAGCCTTTTTGCATTTCCACTTGATTGGGGGAAGGAAATACAATTTGCCCACAGGCGATAACTGCAAATGATGCGAGAAAGAAAATCGTTAGGAATAGATATTTCATAAGATATATATGTGTTTATTTGGATTTCGTAAGTAAAATAAGGGAATAACTTGCACTTATTCAAGTCCTAAAAGTACAAATCTATTCCAAAAAAACAATTATTTTTTGATATAATTTACGAAATCAGAGAAGGATAAGAAAGAACTGTCCGTTATAATAAGTACTTCGGACAGCTCTGATTGATTAAGGTCTATCTATTGGAACAGATTTATTTAATTTTTGAAACGTCCCAATTTTAATGGGACACTGATGATGTACTTCAATATAAGAGATAAAACCGCAAACAGTCTCATCAACTATTTGCGGTTTTATCTCTTTGCACGGGAGGAGAGGCTCGAACTCCCGACACCCGGTTTTGGAGACCGGTGCTCTACCAACTGAGCTACTCCCGTGTTTGCGGCTGCAAAGGTAGTAGAAACTTCCGAATCTGCAAGCGTTAGGGTAAATAAGTTTTGAACTATTTTAATTTTTCCCACTCATCGGGCTTGAAACCGACCAATACAAAGCTGTCTGTTACTACTAGTGGTCGTTTTACTAATTTTCCGTTTGTAGCAAGCAATGCGATCTGTTCCTCCTCGCTCATGTTTGGGAGCTTTTCGCTCAGTTTCAGTTCTTTATAAACCAAACCGCTAGTGTTGAAGAATTTCTTGATAGGCAGACCGCTACGCGGAATCCATGCTCTTAATTCTTCTATTGTAGGATTTTCTTCTACGATAAGTCGATTGGTGTATTCAATGTTATTTTCTGTTAACCACTTCTTGGCTTTTTGGCAAGTACTACATGCCGGGTATTGTAAAAACAGAGGTTTCATACGCAATTTATTGTTTAATGATTACTATTACATATATATATTTAAGAAAGAATTTGCAAATCCTGATACATAATCCGGTAAGCAGTCGCTTTCTTGTCTAATGCCAATGGGTATGCCCGTGATGAGGAAGGCATTCGGTAGAGCCGCATGGCGCGACCTTCGAAAATAAATTCCGAGTAATCTCCGACTTTGGGTTCCTCTATGTTGAATTGTTGGCGGAGAGTATCTGTGGCTTTCTGTCCCGTAGTGACAATAGCTTTACATTCGGGAAGTTGCCGGAGCAGTGCTGTCACGTCAGTAGCTTCCACTACTTCGAGAAATTTATCCGATGCATTATCTTGTAATCGGCGAATAGATGAAGCGGTATCGAACAAAGCAATTCCCTTTTCATTCAGAAAATCAATAATTCGTTCGCGGCAAAATGCTTTCCGTGTCTCATTCAGAAAATAATCCTTGTCATCGAAGAATAAAATCCCGAAGATGCGCCACATATCATTATTGAGGTTCGGATAATAAAAATCCATTGACCAACGTTTTTTTTGTGGCGGAAAACTGCCGAGCATGAGCAGCTTTGCTTTCGCAGGAAGAAACGGTTCTAACGGATGTTTTTCGATTTCCATTTTTATGTATCATTTTAATTTCCTACAAAAATAATGATATTGTTCATTTCCCTCAAAATCAAGATAAAAAATTACTATATTTAAAATATTTAGTTATTTTTGTGGCATAATGAATACACGATTTATTAGAATATCATTGAAAAAAAGAATTTTTATAAGTTATTGTCTTATAGGATTATTCTTTTTTCTTGGAGAGAACTGTTACGCTTCAAAGCGGCCGGTGTTTAGGGAAACGGTGAGAAAAGCCTCTGCTGATAATTCAACAGTAAGGGGACGTGTTGTTGATGTCAGTGGTGAACCCCTTATTGGTGCAACGATACGAGAGAAAGGGGGAACCCGTGGAACTGTGACAGACATTGAAGGAAATTTCATCTTATCTGTGCCGGATAGTGCGGTCTTGCAAGTTTCTTTTGTGGGGTACGAGAGCATAGAAGTCAGTGTAGGGGGTAGAAAGACACTTGAGATACAGCTTCGTGAAAATACAGTGATGCTTGACAATGTGATTATAACTGCTCTTGGTCTTGAAAAAAAAGAGGCTTCTTTAGCATATTCCATTCAGAAAGTGAAAGGGGAGGAACTCACCCGTATGAAAGAGGTTAATATGATAACAGCTCTTGCCGGCAAGGCTGCGGGAGTGCAGATAAATAAAAATTCCTCCGGTATAGGAGGTTCTGCGAAAGTGAGTCTTCGGGGGATTCGTTCCGCATCCGGTGATAATCAGCCTCTTTATGTCATAGACGGCGTGCCGATGTTGAATATCGGTACTGAACAAGCTTATTCTGCAATCGGTGGTACTGCAAATGCCGGAAACCGGGACGGAGGTGACGGTATCTCCAATTTGAATCCGGAGGATGTGGAAAGTATCAGTATCTTGAAAGGTGCTCCGGCAGCAGCTTTGTATGGAAGTCAGGCTGCGAATGGGGTTATTCTGATTACTACCAAGAAAGGTAATACTGCCGGACAGAGGAATATTCATTTCTCCACCGGATTGACATTTGACAAAGCATTCAGTCTTCCTAAAATGCAGAACTGCTATGGGGTGAGTGATGTTGTAGATAGTTGGGGAGAAAAAGCGTATCTGCCTACCTCCAATGAATTGAATGATTTTTTTCGTACCGGATTAACTTCCATTACTTCCGTATCCGTCAATTATGGAAATGAAAAGATACAGACTTATTTCTCTTATGCCAATACTACCGGACGTGGTATTGTAGACAAGAACCAACTGACAAAGCATAACATCAACCTGCGGGAAACAGCTGTAATGTTCAATCAACGTCTGAAATTGGACGGTAATGTGAACGTGATGCGACAGATTGTAAAGAACAAACCTGTATCGGGAGGTTTTTACATGAATCCTCTGGTCGGCCTTTATCGTTTTCCCCGTGGGGAAGATTTGTCTTATTATAAGGATAATTATGAAATATACGATCCGGAACGGAAACTGGGGATACAAAATTGGCATACTTTTACAGAAGATTTTGAGCAGAATCCTTATTGGATACAGAACCGTATACAAAGTAAGGAGACACGTATGCGTAGCATCATCTCTCTCTCAGCGAATTTGAGGATAAATAGTTGGCTGACTGTCCAGGCTCGTGGTAGTGTTGATTATATATCCGATAAGATGCGCCAGAAATTTTATGCTTCTACTGCTCCCGCTTTATGTGGGGCAAACGGGCGTTATATTGAAATGGATTATCAGGAAACGTTGATTTACGGTGATGTCATGGCTATGGGGAAGAGGAAATGGGAGGATTTTGCGTTGGATGTGGCCATTGGTGGGAGTATCAATGATAAAAATGTCAATTCCACCCGTTACGATTCCAAGAATGCTTCTTTGAAGTATGCCAATGTGTTTAATTTGGCTAATATCGTAATGAACGGTTCCGCCAGCATTGACCAGAAGATAGATTCCCGACGCCAGTTACAGTCCGTATTTGGTACGGCACAAGTTGGCTATCAGGATAAGGTATTCCTTGATTTAACAGCCCGTAATGACTGGGCATCGACTTTGGCATATACAAGCCATGAGAAATCCGGATTCTTTTATCCTTCTGCCGGTCTTTCTTTTCTTATAGACAAATGGATACAACTTCCCGAATGGATTTCTTTTGCCAAACTACGGGGAACATACAGTAAGGTAGGTAATGATATTCCTCAGTTTATCACAAACTCCGTTTCACATATTACTGCTGGGGGAGAGCTCCAGGCGAATGACGCCGCTCCTTTTAAGGAAATGGAACCGGAAATGACCCATTCGGTAGAGGTGGGTACGGAATGGAGGTTCTTCCAAAGTCGCTTAGGCTTCAATCTGACTTATTACCGTACCAATACTCATAATCAGTTTTTCAAACTTCCCGCCCTTGCCGGAGATATGTATGCATACAGGTATGTAAATGCCGGAGATATACAAAACCGTGGTTGGGAACTGACCGTAGATGCCACTCCGGTACTTACTCCGGATTTTACATGGAAAACATCTTTGAATTTCTCGTCCAATAGAAATAAGATCAAAGAACTGCATGAAGAACTGAAAGAGTTAGTTTATGGACCGAGCAGTTTCTCATCCAGTTATGCGATGAAGTTGGTGAAAGGTGGTTCTATCGGAGATATTTATGGTAAGGCTTTCGTGCGTGATGCCGAAGGGAATATTGTCTATCAGACCGAGGGCGACCATAAAGGCCTTCCGGCTGTTGAAGGTGAAGGGAATACAATAAAGGTGGGCAATGCCAATCCACGTTTTATAATGGGGTGGAACCATACATTCTCTTACAAAGGCTTCAGTCTCTACTTCTTGTTGGATTGGCGTTATGGCGGCAAGATACTTTCGCAGACACAGGCGGAAATGGATCTCTACGGGGTGTCCCAAGTGACAGCGCTGGCTCGTGACAGAGGATATGTAATTCTTGAAGGACAGCAGATAGACAATGTGAAAGGTTTTTATAAGAATATAGTGGGCGGACGTGCCGGAGTGACGGAATATTATATGTATGATGCTACAAATCTTCGTTTGCGGGAAGTCTCACTGAACTATACTTTTCCGAAAAAATGGATGCAGAAAACGAAAGTGCTGAAAGATTTGCAGCTTGCTTTCGTTGCGCGTAATCTTTGTTTCCTGTATAAGAAAGCTCCTTTTGACCCGGATTTAGTACTTTCTACCGGAAATGATAATCAGGGAATTGAAGTGTTTGGTATGCCGACAACACGAAGCCTGGGCTTTACTGTGAAATGTGAATTCTAAAGATACGGGAGGAGATGATGAAAAAGAACTATATTCATATATACTTATTGGGGTTACTGTTGCTTTCGGTTGCATGTACCGGAAAATTCCGTGAGTTTAATACCGACCAGACCGGCATTACAGATGAAGATCTGATAATTGACGACAATGGTTACGGAATCCGTTTAGGGATTATTCAGCAGGGTATTTACTTTAACTATGATTATGGCAAAGGCAAGAACTGGCCTTTCCAATTGACACAGAACTTGAACGCAGATATGTTCAGCGGATATATGCACGATGCCAAACCATTGAACGGAGGTTCTCATAATTCCGATTATAATATGCAGGACGGTTGGAACAGTGCGATGTGGACACACATGTATTCGTATATTTTCCCTCAGATTTACCAGTCAGAGAATGCAACCCGTGATACACATCCTGCTTTATTCGGTATTACGAAAATTCTGAAAGTGGAAGCGATGCACCGTGTGACGGATTATTACGGACCTATTATCTACAAGAATTTTGCAGATGCAGGGAAGCATTACCGTCCTGATACGCAGAAGGAAGTTTATTATGAGTTTTTTAACGAACTTGATTCTGCCGTTGTCGCTCTTACCAGTTATGTGGAAGCAAATCCGGAATCTAATGGATTCTCCCGTTTCGATATTCTGCTGGACGGCAGATATTCTTCGTGGATTAAGTTTGCCAATTCCTTGCGTATGCGGCTGGCGATGAGAATTTCTGCTGTCGAGCCGGATAAGGCATGTGTTGAATTTCAGGAAGGGCTTAACAATGAATACGGTGTCTTTGAGGCCGAAACGGAACGGGTGGCTGTCTCCACCAAGTCCGGGTATACTAACCCGTTGGGAGAACTCAACCTTGTTTGGAACGAGACTTATATGAGTGCTTCCATGGAATCGATTCTGACTGGATATGACGACCCGCGTATTGCTGTCTATTTCGCACCTTGTACCGACGAACAGTTTAAAAACACATATCGCGGTATCCGTCAGGGGACGTGCTTTTCGCATTCTCATTATGCCGGATTGTCAAAACTGACCGTAACGCAAACAACGGACGCTCCTTTGATGACTTCATCGGAAATTTGGTTCCTGCGTGCCGAAGCTGCTTTGCGTGGGTGGACGGACGAAGATGAAGAAAGCTGCTATCGAAACGGAGTAATAACTTCCTTTCATCAAAATGGAATTTATCAGGTGGAAGATTATCTGAACAGCGAACGAATGGCTTTCGATTTTGAAGATACGTATGATAACGGCAACAATATCGAAGCCCGTTGTAAAGTATCACCAAAGTGGGATTCCGAAGCTGATAAAGAGATAAAACTGGAAAGGATTATCACGCAGAAGTGGATTGCCATGTTTCCCGAAGGTTGTGAAGCATGGGCAGAACAGCGTCGTACGGGCTATCCCCGTTTGTTCCCGGTGCGTTATAACCATAGCCAAAACGGATGTATTGATACGGAAATTATGGTACGCCGTCTCAACTTCCCCGGCACATTGCAAACGGAAGATCCCGACCAGTATCTTGCTCTTGTAGAAACCTTGGGAGATCCTGATGACGGAGGTACACGACTTTGGTGGGATGTAGAAAGTAATGGCTTGGACTAAAAATCTGTTGTAAGAATGTGTATATGTGTGCCGATTTAACTAATTTTGCACCTTCATTTAAACACATTCGTCATGAAAACAATCATCTCTACTATTTTTCTGTGTGTATTGCTTTCTTTTATACCGGAACTGCGGGCACAAAACATACAGTTACATTACGACTTTGGCCGTTCTTTGTATGACAAAGATTTGAAAGAACGTCCTTTGTTAACGTCTACTGTCGAGAAGTTTCATCCCGACACGTGGGGAAGTACTTATTTCTTTGTCGATATGGACTATACCTCTGAGGGTGTTGCCTCCGCCTATTGGGAGATAGCCCGTGAAGTAAAATTCTGGAAAGGACCTTTCTCGGCACATCTTGAATATAATGGTGGACTGGCAAAAGGATTCTCTTACAAAAACGCTTACTTGGCAGGAGCTACTTATACCTATAACAATGCTTCTTTTTCCAAAGGCTTCTCTTTGGCAGCCATGTACAAATATATCCAGAAGCATAAATCGCCTAACAATTTCCAGTTGACCGGAACATGGTATGTCAACTTCTGCAATAATCTGCTTACTTTCTCCGGATTTGCCGACTGGTGGCGTGAGGAAACCGATTACGGAAAAACGATCTTCCTTACCGAACCGCAATTTTGGGTAAATCTGAACCGCATCAAAGGAATAAACAAACACTTTAATCTAAGTGTAGGTTCCGAAGTGGAAGTAAGTAATAACTTCGGTGGTCGTGACGGATTCTATGTAATTCCGACTCTAGCCCTGAAATGGACATTGAATTAATTTATTGAATACATCAATTATTGGATGAAAACAGATTTAATTTACGGTGTAGAAGACCGTCCTCTTTTTAAGGAAGCTTTGTTTGCAGCCTTGCAACATTTACTGGCCATTTTTGTAGCCATAATAACACCTCCTCTTATCATAGCAAGTGCCTTGAAACTGGATGTAGAAAAGACGGGCTTTCTTGTTTCCATGTCCTTGTTCGCTTCGGGAGTTTCCACTTTCGTACAATGCCGTCGTTTCGGTCCGGTGGGGGCGGGACTGCTCTGTATTCAGGGAACAAGTTTTTCCTTTATCGGTCCTATCATAGCCACGGGATTAGTAGGTGGATTGCCGTTGATTTTCGGTTCCTGTATGGCTGCCGCTCCGATTGAAATGATTGTCAGCCGTACATTCAAATATCTTCGCAACATCATCACTCCGTTGGTGTCCGGCATTGTCGTACTGCTTATCGGATTGAGCCTGATAAAGGTCGGCATCGTATCTTGTAGCGGCGGATATTCGGCAATGGATAACGGTACTTTCGGTTCGTGGGAAAACCTGTCTATCGCAGCATTGGTATTATTGAGCGTATTGTTTTTCAATCGTTGCAGAAACAAATACCTGCGCATGAGCTCTATCGTGCTTGGTCTTTGTTTGGGTTATGGATTGGCTTTTGCTTTGGGAAAAGTAGATATGAGTTCGCTGAATGTTGAAATGCTGATGAGCTTTAATATTCCTCAACCTTTTAAATATGGTGTTGAATTCAATGTTTCGTCTTTTATTGCCATTGGTTTAGTTTATTTGATAACTGCCATTGAAGCAACAGGCGACGTGACTGCCAACTCCATGATTTCCGGTCTTCCGATCGAGGGTGATTCATATCTAAAACGTGTTTCCGGCGGTGTCATGGCAGACGGGTTCAATTCTTTTCTTGCCGGAGTCTTCAATTCCTTTCCGAACTCAATCTTTGCCCAAAATAATGGTATTATCCAACTGACCGGAGTGGCCAGCCGCTATGTGGGGTATTACATTGCCGCAATGCTTGTCTTGTTGGGATTATTCCCCATTGTAGGAGCCGTATTCTCTTTAATGCCCGATCCCGTATTGGGTGGTGCAACCTTACTGATGTTCGGTACCGTAGCAGCTGCAGGAATCCGTATTATTTCGTCTCAGGAAATAGGGCGTAAAGAGACATTGGTATTGGCAGTCAGCCTCTCCTTAGGACTGGGTGTAGAATTAATGCCGGATGTCTTGAAACAGGCTCCGGAAGCGATACGAAGCATATTTTCTTCAGGAATCACCACCGGAGGCCTTACTGCAATTATTGCGAATGTCGTAATACGCGTAAAAGAGAACTAACTTGGCGTAATACTTAAATTACTCATCTTTTCTGTCGTCCGGAAGGGGAAATCAGGATACTCGTAAAGACTGAAGCGAGGTTCGGTTTCCCCTTTCGTATAGCTCCATATTGAAGCATAATCTTCCGGGTCTTCCCCCATTTTTCCTAATTGGCGTAGATAAGCAGCCAACGACTTATTCTCTACGATATAAATTTGTCCCATTTGATTGATAATCGGACTATGATGCCGTGTACCGTCGTGTTCGAAACATAGGATACGTTTTCCTTCTTCCGTAAGTCCTACTAACTGAAAAGTCATACTTTTACCGATAGCCGGCAGATTCAGCACACTGCGATCGGTAGCAAGGAAGGGCAGGCGATGTTTTCTCATGAAACGTCTTAGTTGCTTGGCAACATCCTCTTGTGTTTCAATATCCGCACCTACTTTCGTTTCCAGTATCCTGTACAGTTCTTCCGCTTGTTCCGGAGTCATTTGACCATATATCTTTTCTTCCTGTTGTTCTTGCATTGAACGACTGTTCGGTGCGAATACTGCATAATTTTCATTGAATCCTTTTACAGAGAAAGTATAGTAACATACAACTCCCAATGAATTAAGTACCTGTCGGAGTCGTGTCGTATGTCCCCGGCGCGAAGCAGCCACCGTATACACTAACTGGTTCGTAATGATCCACCCCGCAGAAAGGATTTTCCGGATTGCCTCTTTCGCTTCGGGGGTCACCTCTAGCGGTGTTTGAAAATGGGTCTGAATAATAAACTGCTTGACACCAATTGCTGAAGCCTTTTCTTTAAATTCGCGTAGAATTTCAACCAGTTCATCATTAATACGCATTGGCAGATAAGCCAATAACCGTGATCCCAACCGTACCCGTTGCAGTTCTGCATACTTCTCTCCTTCGGGCCTTTCAAGATTTGCTCTCTGCTTGCGGACTGCCATTCGATACACTGCTTCCAGTATATGTCGTAGTGTCTTATTCTGGCTCATCAATGCGTCACCACCCGTTATGAGAATATCCCGTAATTGTGTATCCTCTTCAAAGTAAGTCATCAACCGGCGCAATTTGCGGTCCCATGATTCCTTCGGGCGTAAAGTCTCAAATTCGAAATTTAGCCGTTCGCTTTGGAAGTCATACATACGTTGGCAAGAAGCACAAAGCCCGCCGCAAGCCCGTCCCATTGTATCGGGAATAAGAATTGCCACCTCCGGATAGCGTCGATGAATATTATGTCCGTCCGGTAAAATCCACCCCGCAGCATTCGGTTTTCCCGCCTCTACAATATCTTCCTTTTCCCATGCACGAATATTTCCATACGTTTCTACCAATCGTGGTGAATAAAGAATATAACTTCGGATTGCCTCGTCATTATACCCGTATCCCGTCACATTAAGTAATGATAAATAATAAGGAGTGGCAAAAAAAGGCATCCCTTTTTTACGGGCACGGTAGAGTAGATACATTGTTTCCGAAGAAAGCGAGTTTCCCAGAAAACGGTTCAGCTCTCCCGGACTTTTTACCGCCATTGCCAAGTGAAAACGAAAATCATTCCACCATTCGCTCACCAACCGGTATTTCTCCTCATAACTCATTCCCTCCTCAAAATGAAAACGAACTGAAGGTTTCGACTTCCTGTTTTCAATCTTCTGAATCAGTAAATGTAACATTCTCTCCTTGTTTTCATCGCGAATCTCTCTCACCTCTTCGTCCAGTCCGGTTTCCCAGCGGTCATTTCGGCTCTTGATACGTTGAGGTGAAGGTAGAGGAACCGTTTCTTCTTTCAGCCTTTTGAACAGCTGAAACAATTCAATAAACAAATCCGTTGGCATTTCCATATTTTCCAGCGTTTCCGTCAGAAACTTGTAGAGCAGTCGAATAGTCTGTACTGACATATCCTGTCCCGTAGACAGTTCATGGACATGCTGTCCATCATAATGGAGTAAGAGTCGAATTTGCTCCCTCGCCTCCTTCGCAGTATCACTCTTTATATCACAAGTTTCCGAAAAAGTCAGTAATTCAGCCTTAAAGTCCTCAACAGTAATACTTTTTTCCGCTATCTCCACTAGTTCCGGTAGCTCTTGATTAAAGATTTGTTTCAACTGTGAAAAAGTAAGTGTAAGCAATTTCTTTTGTTTCATAAGCGATCTATTTCTTTTTGTAGGTTCATAAATAAGGATGATGCGTCAATTTTCATAGAGCCTATAAAGATAACAAAAAAAGCGGAGGAACAAAACCTCCGCTTTTTCTATCGTTCAATTCTTTACGAATCTTTTTTTCTTTCTAACATTTCGGACAGACTATTTTTTCGTCTCCGTGTCGTCGTTCTTCCGTTTCGGTTCTTTCTTGGCGAGAAGAACGATATTGTAAACATAATCCGTCATCCATTGTTCGGAGTATCCGAGACGTTCTTTGTACTGACGGACAGCCATAGCCGTCTTGTGCACGTCGTCAGCCTTCCATACCGTTTTGGTACATACGTCATGAACCGTTTTCTGCGTCATTCCATACAGTGCCTTTTTGAAGATAGACGGCATACGGAATTTCCACTGCATCAAGTTACCCATTAACATCATCAGGTCATTCGAGAACCCCTGATACATAAATAAGTAAGATTGGATATCATTCTGTGTGCGGCAATTACGTTTTACGGATGCATCGATTTCTTTGAAGAAATTATCGTTCAGTCCGTAGTCCTGCATCAGCATTTTGCGTGAGGCGGACTTCTCACCCAGTCCCAGTTTACCGTTTTGTGTAGGCACTTTAAACAGACGTTTGAAGTTAGCCACGTCCGGCAAAAAGCGGATATTGGTGATACCAAGGTTTGTGGCGATAACTGACTGGAAATAAACCCGGGTCAGTGATATGAAATCTTCTACATTGCCGACTTTTGTTTCATCGGATTTTTTCTTGAATAAACCAAATAAGCCCATTGTTATATTAATGATTATATTATTTACAAATTACTATTTGAATGAGTGGAAAGTGTGTCCCCTGACTCCCACATGGCAATTTGTGTGCAAAGGTACAAAAACAGTTGGGTTTCACCAACATTCCAAGTCCTTTTCGATGTCCGGCATTATCTCTTTTTTGTTGGGCGAGTTGTACACTGTTGGCGGAACCGTCCAAATATCCGGTATTTTTTGTGGCTATTCGTTCTTAATTCGGAAGTAAAACTTATGATTTTCGAATACAGGTTCCACAATATCATAACGGACAAATTTGGCCAACAGATGTTCGGCGGCCCGGCGGGAAAGTCCCGTTCGGCGGCAGTAGCGGTTGAGTGAGAGTAAGTTACCTTGTTCCAGTTGGTCGAGCAAGAGTTGTTCCCGTTCGGTATAACGGATCAGTTCTCCCCGTGGACTGTCGCTTTGTTGCCATACACGGAGGTGGATAGGAGTTGCCAGTATATTTTCATCTTTGATGCGGAGGTAGGCGAGAGGCTTTCCGTTTTCGTCTTTGGCGTATACCGGTTTGTGGGGTGTTTCCTCAATGGTAACTACTAATACTTGCCGGCCTTCCACTATATATGTCTGCATGGTATATTCCACTTCGGGGATACAGTAAAGTTGTGCGGCAGCTTCAATCATATATTTCTCTTCTTCGGAGCGTACGCCTGCTATTTTTCCGTTGTCCTTCACGCCGATAAGCAATCGTCCTCCGTCGGTGTTTGCAAAGGCCGATAATGTTTTGGCTATTTTGCGTGCGTCGGAAATTTCAAATTTGAAATCCTGTTGCTGATGCTCTCCTTCAGCAATCAATGCATGTATATAATCGGTATCTGTAAGCAGTTTCATGGCTACAAAGGTAGGTAAAAATGATGAAAAGCCTTTTTTTTAGGTATTTTTCAAAGATTATTTCAAAAAAAATATTGTTTTTATGCGTTTATTTCGGGAAACAGTGTATTTTTGCGGCACATTATTAACGAAAAAAATAAAAGGATTATGAAAGAATTGGTAGAAAAGGTAGCAGCTCTTTATGCTGACTTCTCAAAAGATGCTAACGCTCAGATTGAAAACGGTAACAAGGCAGCAGGAACTCGCGCTCGTAAGGCTTCTCTGGACATTGAAAAAGCAATGAAAGAATTCCGTAAAGCATCTTTGGAAGCTTCTAAAAAATAATATTAGAAGTCTGCTAAGATATTAGAAAACAAGGAGAGGGTATATCCATTCGGGTATGCCCTTTTTCTATTTTTGGCAACCAATCTTTTAATTGTTTTTGCATGGATAGTTACTATTATTTAGGTAGAAAGGTGTATCTTTGTGTGTGGCAACCTCAAAAATTATAAATATATGAGTAATAGGATTTATCCTATCGGTATACAGAACTTTGAAAAAATCCGTGTAGACGGTTATTTCTATGTTGATAAGACTGCGTTAATCTATCAAATGGTAAAGACAGGTGGCTATTACTTCCTGAGCCGCCCGCGTCGTTTCGGTAAGAGTCTGTTAATATCCACGCTTGAGGCTTATTTTTCTGGGAAAAAAGAACTTTTTGAGGGGCTGGCAATGGAAAAGCTGGAGAAGGATTGGATAAAATATCCCGTTATTCATCTGGATCTGAATGCAAAGAAATTCGATACGGTAGATGATCTGATTCGTCTTGTCGACCGTCAGTTGCTGGTATATGAGTCTCAGTATGGCTCATGTTCTAAAGATGAGACGATAGACGACCGTTTGGTCACCCTTATTCGTTTGGCGGCGGAGAAAACGGGACAGCGTGTTGTGATTCTCGTTGACGAGTATGATAAGCCCATGTTGCAGGCTATTGGAAGAGATGAGTTGCAAGAAGAGTATTGGAATACGTTGAAGGCTTTCTATGGTGTGTTGAAGTCAATGGACGGTTATATTAAGTTTGCTATGTTGACAGGTGTTACGAAATTTGGCAAAGTTAGTGTATTCAGTGACTTGAACAATCTTGACGATATATCTATGCGTCAGATATATGTGGACCTTTGCGGTATCAGCGAACAGGAGCTTCATGATAATCTTGAAAGTGAATTGCATGAATTGGCGGATGCCCAGGGAGTAACGTATGATGAAATATGCAAGAAACTGCGTGACTATTACGACGGTTATCATTTTACATATAACTCTATCGGCATTTACAATCCGTTTAGTTTGCTTAATGCATTCAAGTATCAGGAGTTTGGCAGTTACTGGTTTGAAACGGGTACGCCTACCTATTTGGTCGAATTATTGAAGAAGCATCATTATGATCTCCACCGCATGGCTCATGAAGAAACCACTGCCGAGGTTTTAAATAGCATAGACTCAACTTCCGATAATCCTATTCCTGTGATATATCAGAGCACAAGAAGGTGCAATCGTTAATCCTATTACAGTGAAAATTAAAGTGATAGCTACTACAGGTTGGGGAGCACCGGAGAATGCTGAAACAGAATTGACTATTACATATCCGGCAGGTTCAACTAAATAATTAAATATTTAGAAACCGGGATATCGACAAACTTCATTGATATCTCTCGTCATTCGCTTATTCCCATTATGGACTTATCGGAGCGGGAGATATCTTTGAATTAATAATTCAAGTTTCGTAAGTGCTGCATTCCGCATGGATTATACTGCTGAGAATTATACCGCAGGGAATTATACCGCAGGCTTCCCCTCCTTTTGGGGAGGTTGTGTAAAAAGTAAGCATCAAGTGTTCTTTGACATATTGTATTAAAAAGGAAATGCTCTTTATCTCTTTATTTTGGTATTTCTATTGTTGTCCTTTGG
>ERZ773162.1272-NODE-1272-length-21072-cov-3.697816_pt1 | contig 21072 bp, 20 predicted proteins | sample MGYA00511113_ERZ773162 | MGnify/ENA primary metagenome ERZ773162 (study PRJEB29015, sample SAMEA2737807) | human gut metagenome | biome: human gut; feature: human-associated habitat; material: faeces | place: China | collected 2012 ... | reverse complement strand
ACAACGATATGTGAAAATAGAGGAAGGCGGTCTCATTCTCTTCCGGACCTTTATTAGTTCCGTCTAATTGCTATTTGGAAATCAGGCAATTAACCGAAGTATCTCTTTAACAGGCCCTCAAATGCCTTGCCGTGTCTTGCCTCGTCTCTTGCCATTTCATGAACGGTATCATGGATTGCGTCGAGATTTGCTGCTTTTGCGCGCTTAGCCAGGTCAAATTTACCCTCGGTTGCACCGTGCTCTGCGGCAACTCTCATCTCCAGGTTCTTCTTGGTGGAGTCGGTAACAACCTCACCTAACAGCTCTGCAAACTTTGCAGCGTGCTCAGCCTCTTCGTAAGCTGCCTTCTCCCAGTAAAGGCCGATCTCCGGATAGCCCTCTCTGTGAGCAACTCTTGCCATAGCCAGGTACATACCTACCTCGGAGCACTCACCCTCGAAGTTTGCTCTTAAATCTGCCAGGATATCTTCGCTGACGCCCTGAGCAACGCCTACAACGTGCTCTGCAGCCCATACCATTTCGCCTTCCTGCTCTTTAAACTTGGAAGCAGGTGCCTTACATACCGGGCAGAATTCCGGTGCAGCGTCTCCCTCGTAAACATAACCACATACTGTACAAACCCATTTCTTCATGACTTTTCTCCTTTACATGTGAATATTTGATATGGTTTTGGCCCGGATACCGGTACTGACCTGCCGGTATCTGTCCGTGATGCTCTGTGTAACCTGTGTGATACTTAATGGCCTTCCTTCTGAAAGCAGTTCGCGCAGCGTCCGAAAAAGAAGACAGTGTGGTCTTCAATCTGGTCTGCGGTACAGCTCTGTGCTCTCTGGTCGATGTCGGCAAGCGGTTCCATGGGAAGGTCTGTGACAGCACCGCAGCTTCTGCATACAAAGTGGTAATGCAGGCTGGTATCTGCGTCAAAGTGGTCCTTTCCATCTCCAAAGGCGAGCTTCTGTGCCTCTCCCAGTTCTACAAGAAGGTTTAAGTTTCGGTAAACCGTACCGAGACTGATGTTTGGGAACTCCTCGCGAATGCTTGCGTATACGGCGTCTGCGGTCGGATGATCCTTGCGGCTCATAAGACTTGCTTTGATGGATTCCCTCTGACGACTGTATTTTAATGTCTTCATGGCAGCTCCTTTTCATCAATAAATAATAGTAATAATTACTATGATTGAATTATAGCAAATGCGGAGCAGGATGTCAATCCTTTTCTCCGCATTTGCTATAAAAATTTTATATCATTTTCTTTGCCGTTTGTATGAATTCTTTGGTAGCCTGTGACATATAATGACCCTTGTGGTAACCGATGGCCAGAACGCCGTGAGCCTTTGGATGATCCAGGGAATAGAAGTTTAACGGACCCTGTCCGTTTTTCAGTTCCTCGATCTCAGCCTGTCCGGAGATGAACATGCGTGGATAGAAGGTGATGCCCATGCCTTTTTCAGCCAGGGCCAGCACCGTCTGGATATTCTCGGTTTCCAGCACGATATTCGGCGTGATCTGTGCTTCTTCGAACATTTCGTCTGCGATAGTACGGACGCGGTTTCCCTTGTTGATCAGAAGAAATGGGCAGCCGGCCAGAAGCTTTAAGTCCGTGTGTTCTGAAAGCTGTTGTTTTATCTCCTTTAAGCGGCCCGGGAACGCATGCTCCAGCACAATGTCAGGAACAGCCAGCAGGATTTCCTCTTCACAGATTGGTACGGTTTCGACATTTTCTACTTTAAAGGGAAGCATGTCAATGATCAGGTCAATATTTCCGTGGAGCAGGTCATTTGCCAGCTCGGAGGAATTGCCCTCCACCAGCTTCAGGTCGATATTCGGAAAGCGGTCCTTAAAGACCGGCAGGATTTCCGGCAGGATGACGCGACCTCTGGTGTGGGAAAGCCCCAGGGTGAGCTGACCCACAGAGAAGTCCTTGATATCGGAAAGCTCGCGGTAGGTCTCGTCCCGCAGCTCCAGCATTTGTCTGGCCTTAGCCTTCAGTGCCTGACCGGCATAGGTCAGGGTCAGGGGCGTGGTGCGGTTGAAGAGGATGACATCGAATTCTTTTTCCATATTGGAGATATGGTTGCTTAAGGACTGCTGGGAAATGAACAGCTTTTTGGCAGCCTTGGTAAAGTTCAGCTCTTCGGCGGCTACCAGAAAATATTCCAGGTTTAAAAAGTTAATCATGTGCCTGACCTCCCAGATAGAGTGGTTTATGTAAATACGGGATATACTCCGCAGCTTTTTCAATGGAGGTGTTTACGACCAGCTCCTCCGGGAAACCAATCTCATCTAAAAGTGCCTGTGCGCGGGTGTGGTTTCCAACGTCGGCATCGCTGTGCGCGTCACTGTCCATAATGACAGACACCTTGTACCTGCGGCACAGCTCCAGCATCGTGATATAATTCTCTCGTGCATTTAAACGATGGCATTCCGGGTGCAGGGAGCTGGAATTGACCTCAAGAAGCACATGGTGCTCTTTTGCGGCGCAGACTAGGGTTTCGTAGTCAATGGGGAAGCGGCCATCATCCGGATGACCGATGATCTGGACCGCAGGATTCTTCATAACGCCGAGATAGGCAGCTGTGTTCTGTTCTGTGGTTCCGCTGTCATAGCAGGGTTCATGGATGCTGGCAACTGCATAGTCCAGGCCGGCAAGATAGCGCGGCTCGAGGTCGACATTGCCCTTGTAGTCGATGATATTCAGCTCACAGCCAAGCATCAGCTTTACTCCGAACTGTTCCCGGGGAACGACCCGGAAATTGATGAAATAAAACGGATGGCAGGCGCCGGGAATGCGGGGGGCATGCTCGGTTATGCCAAGGAGCCTTACTCCCTTTTCGGAAGCGGAACGGATCATCTCCTGCATGGTGTTGTAGGCGTGACCGCTCATGATCGTATGGGTATGAAGATCTAAAATATCGTGGATCATAGTCATTTCTCCTGATAAAAATATCGTGTACAAACTAATAGAATTATAACACGCTTTCCGGCCAAAAACCAGAAAACTATAGCAAATCTATAGCAAATTCGCAGGAAATATGGTAAAGTTATTACTATGGAATCGTTCCATGCCGGAACGGGAAAAGGAGTAAACATTATGAGTGAAGTAAAAGAAACAATGGAAGATTTTGCCAGCGAGCTGGAAGCATCTTATAAGGAATATGACGCACGCCGCAATAACGCATATCAGGATCAGGAAGGTCCGGATGCTGAGAAGTGGGCAGAGCTTGCACAGCAGATGGAAGACAAGACCGTTTTAAAGGTAAAGGTAAAAGAGGCAGTTAAGGGCGGTCTGGTAGCCTATGTTGATGATATCCAGGGCTTTATCCCTGCATCCCAGGCAGCAGATCATTACATCGAGAAGCTGGAGGATCTGGTCGGCCAGCATCTGGAGGTAGTTCCGATCACCGTTGACATGGAGAAGAAGAGACTGGTTCTCCGCAAGAGCCGTCCTTCAGGAGAAGAAGGCTGCTGAGCGTGCTGAGAAGCTGGCCGCTGTTGAGGTTGGCTCTGTTGTGAATGGTACGGTAGACAGCTTAAAGGATTACGGCGCATTCGTAAATCTGGAAAATGGTTTAAGCGGACTCCTGCATGTATCCCAGATCAGCAATCAGCGTATCAAGCATCCGGGCGTTGTATTAAAAGAGGGCCAGAACGTGACGGTAAAGATCACCGGCGTCAAAGACGGTAAGATCAGCCTCAGCATGAAGGCACTGACCGCAGAGGGTGAACCGGAAGAGCCGGTTGAGAAATTTGAGTACAAAGAGACCGGTGAAGCAACCACCGGACTGGGAGCACTGCTGAAGGGCCTGAAGTTCTAAAAATTTTCATCCGGCTGAAGTGCATCAATCGTTACTGTATATGGTAATCAAAGGAGGGATAGATATTGGTATATATCCCAAATGCCTACAGTCAGCTGGATCAGTGGAATTCTGTGATGTTTCTGTATGAATCAGCACTGAAGGCAATCAATACAAAAATCGAGATCTTAAACGAAGAGTTCATTCACATGTATGGGCATACGCCCATTGAACACATCAAATCCAGGGTGAAGACCCCGGACAGCATCGTCAAGAAAATGAAGCGCAATGGCTATGAGGTGACCATCGAAAACATGGTAGAAAAGCTCAGCGACATTGCAGGCATCCGCATCATCTGTTCCTTTAACCAGGACATTTACCAGATTGCGGATATGATCGCACGCCAGAAGGATGTTACAGTCCTCTATGTGAAGGACTATATCCGTAAGCCAAAGCCAAATGGCTATAAGAGCTATCATATGGTGGTGACCATTCCCATTTATCTGACGGAGGGTCCGGTAGAAACCAAGGTGGAGATCCAGATCCGAACTATTGCGCAGGATTTCTGGGCCAGCCTGGAGCATAAGATCTATTACAAGTTTGAAGGAAGCGGTCCGGACTCTCTGCAGGCTGAACTGAAGGCATGCGCCGATATGGTAGATATGCTGGACGCAAAGATGTTTTCTTTGAATCAGTCAATCCTGGAGACCCGAAGGGCTCAGGAGGATGAACTGGAACCGAAAGAGTAATTTATGAAGATACTGACAAAAGATACCTGGCAGATTATACGGCAAAACTGGAAAAATATTCTTTTGTTCGAACTTTTATACCGTGGAATCACGACACCGGTTTATATGCGGCTTGTCAGCCGCGGGATCCGGCTGGCGTTGCGGGCAGCGGGGTACAGCTATCTGACACCGGCTAATATCGGAAATTTTCTGATACAGCCGGTAACGCTGCTTGCCTTTGCAGCAGCGGCGTTTGTCGGGATCCTGATCCTGTCACTGGAGACAGCCGGACTGGTTACGGCATTTCAGGGGTCAGCCTATTATCAGAAGCTGACCCCTTTGCATATCCTCTGGGGCGGTCTTCAGAAAATGAAGGATGAGATGGAAAAACGTAACTGGCAGCTGCCGCTGTTTCTGGCAGCCCAGTATCTGCTGATCCATCTGCCCTTTATCCTGAGAACCATAGTCCGTTATAAACCGGCCAATTTCATTTTTCAGGAATTGAAGAAACAGCCGGTGGCAGTGACCTTTCTGATCATCCTGCTGATCTTCGGGATTCTGGCAGTGATCCCACGGTCACTGACCGTGTATGGCTGCATGATCGAACAGAAGCATTTCCACAGCGGCGTGGTGCGCAGCTGGCAGATGACCCATAAACGTAAATGGAGGATTGCTTCTCTTGCCATGTTCTGGGAACTGGCGGTTATCCTGCTGGCTTCGGCTGTTTATGCAGTTTCGGTGTGCGTGGCGGCGGTCTGTGTGGTATATTTTTCCAGACAAAGCCTGGCAATGGCCGTGCTGCTTTCAGCGGCGGACCGTCTGGAGACCGGCATCATTTATCTGGCCTCCATGCTGGCATTTGTGATGGTATTTGCTGCGCTTTCCGTGGCGTATTACCAGTACGGGAACCGCAGATTTCATGCAGATCGCTGGGATTTCGGTTACCCGGCCAGGGGAAGCATAAACCGCAAGACGATGGCAATGGTGCTGGCAGCGCTGCTCAGTGTTGGACTGTTTTATATTTATGACCTGGTCCGCAATGGTTCCGAGCTTTCAGAGGAGCTTCTGATCGAGACTGAGATCACGGCACACCGCGGCAGCTCCGTGACTGCGCCGGAAAACACGATCCCGGCCATTGAGAAGGCCATGGAAGAGATGGCGGACAGTGTTGAGATCGATGTTCAGATGACTTCTGACGGTGTGATCGTACTGGGGCATGATGCCAGCCTAAAGCGGGTAGCAGGAGTAAACCGTTCCATTGCATCCATGACCTTTGCACAACTGGAACAGCTGGACGTGGGCTCCTGGTTTTCCAAAAGCTATGAGGGAACGCGGATTCCGGCTCTCAGCGAGGTGCTGGAGCTATGCAGCCAGAAAATCGGTTTAAATATCGAGATCAAATACGTTGGAAAAAACAGTGAACTGCCGGAGAAGACTGCAGAGATGATCAAGGCCTATGGAATGGAGAATCAGTGTGTGGTAACTTCCACAAACCTTCCGTACCTGAGGCGGGTCAAAGCGGTTCTGCCGGAGGTGCGTACCGGATATATCATATCTGCGGCTTACGGAAATTTTTATTCCAGCGAGGATATAGATTTCATCAGTATCCGCTCCGGCTTTGTGACGTCTGCGCTGATGCAGAATGCTCATGAACAGGGTAAAGCTGTCTATGCCTGGACCGTGAACAGCAAAAGTGAACTGGAGCGGCTGACACTTCTCGGAGTGGACGGAATCATCACCGACCGGCCGGTCCTGGCGCGGGAGATCGTTTACCGTGAGGAGGCAACGGAGTCGCTGTTTGAATATCTGAAGCTGGTGCTTCGATAAAATAAGAGAGTTACAGGAGATACAACCATGCGTGTAGTTTTACAGAGAGTGACACAGGCCAGTGTCAAAGTAGACGGTGAGGTTATCGGAGCCATCGGCAATGGCTTTCTGATCCTGCTTGGCGTTTCAGATGAAGATAATGAGACCGTGGCAGACAAGATGGCAGACAAGATCTGCAAGCTGCGGATTTTTGCAGATGAGAACGGAAAGACCAATCTGTCTCTGACGGATGTGGGCGGGGAACTTCTGGTGGTGAGCCAGTTTACTCTGTACGCAGACTGTCATAAGGGCAACCGGCCGAGCTTTGTCAGGGCGGGAGCACCGGATAAGGCGAACAGGCTTTATGAATACTTTGTAGAGCGCTGTAAGCAGTATGTTCCGAAAGTGGAGCATGGAAGCTTTGGCGCAGATATGAAGGTAGAGCTGTTTAATGACGGACCGTTTACCCTGGTGCTGAATGCCGATGAGAACGGAATCGTTTCATAGTCAGATACAATAGAAAAAGGGCGTTCTGCCGGAAGCCGGCATGAGCGCAGAAGGAGAATAAGCATGAGTGAGAAGGAGAAAACAGCAGGCAGACTGCTGGAAGAGCAGCTGACATTTTGCTTTCCGCATATCGGGAAGGAAGCCCCTGGGCAGATCGAAGAGGCGGCTGCATTCTGTGAGGGATACAAGGCATTTTTAAATGAAGGAAAAACAGAGCGGGAGTGCGTGGAGGTGGCTGTAAAGCGCCTGGAGGCAGCTGGCTACACAGCAGTCGATTTTACAAAACAGTATCAGCCGGGCGATAAGGTATATTTTGTGAACCGGAAGAAAGCCATCATCATGACCACCTTCGGCCAGAAGCCGCTGAAGGAGGGCGTGCGCATCAACGGCGCGCACATCGACTCCCCGCGCCTGGATTTAAAACCGAATCCGGTTTATGAAAAAAACGATATGGCATACTTTAAGACCCACTATTACGGCGGCATCCGCAAATACCAGTGGGGTACCACACCGCTTGCCATGCACGGTGTAGTCATTAAGAAAAACGGGGAAAGTGTAAAGATTTCCATCGGCGAACAGGATGGTGATCCGGTATTCTGTGTCAGCGACCTTCTTCCGCATCTGGCTGCAAAGCAGAATGAGAGAAAGCTGAGTGATGGATTAAAGGGCGAGGAGCTGAATGTCATCATCGGTTCTGTTCCGTTTGTGGATGATAGTGTAAAAGAACCGGTGAAGCTGATGGCGTTAAAGCTGCTGCACGAGAAATACGGTATTACCGAGGCAGATTTTTACCGTGCAGAGATCGAGATGGTTCCGGCACAAAAGGCAGTGGATGTCGGACTGGACCGCAGTATGATCGGCGCTTACGGGCAGGATGACCGCATCTGTGCCTATACCGCCATGATGGCTGAGATACAGGCAAAAACTCCGGAATACACCACCGTGACGGCTCTGGTAGATAAAGAAGAGATCGGTTCCGAGGGCAACACCGGTATGAATTCGGATTTCTTAAAGCATTATCTGGAGCGTCTGGCCCAGATGCAGGGTGCGGATGTCAAGGATCTGTGCCAGCATACACTGTGCCTTTCCTCTGATGTAAACGCAGCCTATGATCCAACCTTCGGGGATGTGTTTGAGGCAAACAACTCCTGCTACATCAATAAAGGCTGCGTACTGACCAAATACACCGGTGCCCGCGGCAAATCTGCGTCCAACGATGCAAGCGCAGAGACCATGGCGAAGGTGATCGGAATTATGGAGGAGAATGGCGTGTACTGGCAGGCAGGTGAGCTTGGTGCGGTAGACCAGGGCGGCGGTGGAACCATTGCCAAGTATGTAGCACATATGGACATCGATGTAGTAGATCTTGGTGTGCCGATTCTTTCCATGCATGCTCCGTTTGAGCTTTCCTCCAAGCTGGATGTGTACAATACATACAAAGCCTTCTGTGCATTTTACAAATAATGAACGAGACCTGAAAAATTTATGAAATTGTCGTGAAATGCTTTTTTTAACGGCCACAATATGCTATAACATATAGAAATATAGAAAGGCAAAATGAGGAAGATATTATGAAAAAATATGTGAGACTGACCCTTTGCTGCGCGGCAGCCGTAATGCTGGCATCAGGATGCGGCAAAAAGTCAGATACAGTTGAGGAGACCACCACCGCTGCAAGTGAGACCCAGGCAGAGATCACCGATAAAGGGGAAGTGACAAACCTTGGCCAGTACAAAGGTGTTGAGGTTACCAAGCAGGATACCACGGTGACAGAGGCGGATCTTGACCAGCGGATCGCAAGCATTCTGAAGGCGAATCCGGAGGTGACCGAGATTACAGACCGTCCGGCCCAGAAGGGTGACACGGTCAATATTGACTATGTTGGCATGAAGGATGGTGAGGCTTTTGATGGCGGCACCGCAGAGGGCTATGATCTGGAGCTTGGTTCTGGCGTGTTCATTGACGGATTTGAGGATGGACTGATCGGAGCAAATACAGGCGAGGAGCGCAGTCTGAACCTGACCTTCCCGGAGGACTATGCCAATGCAGATCTTGCCGGACAGGCCGTTGTGTTTGATGTAACCGTAAACAAGATTGAGGAGAAGAAAAACGCGGTATTAGATGACGCATTTGTACAGCGCGTTTCTGATTTCTCTACGGTAGATGAGTTTAAGGCAGACACCATGGAAACTCTTCAGAAGGAGAAGGAGCAGAGCGCGGCACAGCAGGTTGAGGATGACGCATTTGCGGCAGCTATGGACAACTCCGAATACAGCTTAAATGAGGCTGCAGTGGAGCAGCAGTATAACAACCAGGTAAGCTATTATGAGAATATGTTCTCCTCTTATGGCTTCACCATGGAAAGCTACGCGGAGATGATGGGTCAGACAGAGGATGAATTCAAGGCAACCTTACATACTGCAGCGGAAAATGCCATTAAACAGCAGCTTCTGATTGCTGCGGTAGCAGAAAAAGAGGGATTTACCGTGGATGACGCAGATCGTGAGAGCCTTGCAGAGCGCTATGGTACTGACGTAAAGACTCTGCAGGACACTTATGGCGCTGACATGGTAGATGAGACTGCCATGATCTACAAAGTAGTTGAATTCATCGGCAAAAATGCCGTTGTAAAATAAATACAGAATCCAAACATAAAATACCAGAAAATATAAGGGGGATATCCAGATGCAGCTCTTAAAGGACAGAATTCGGAAGGATGGAAAGATCAAAGCAGGAAACGTATTAAAGGTAGACAGTTTTTTGAACCACCAGATGGACACCGATCTTTTTGTGGAGATCGGTAAGGAGTTCAAACGCCGCTTCGCCGACTGTGAGATCAACAAGATCCTTACGATCGAGGCATCCGGGATCGGTATTGCCTGTGTCGTGGCACAGCAGTTCCATGTGCCGGTTGTATTTGCAAAGAAAACCCAGACCAAAAATATTGCAGGTGATGTTTATACCAGCAAGGTAGAGTCCTATACTCATGGACGTGTTTATGACATCATCGTCTCCAAAGAGTTCCTTGGAAAGGGTGATAAGGTTCTTCTGATCGATGATTTCCTGGCAAACGGAAAGGCGCTGGAGGGACTGGCAGCTGTGGTTGAGGAGTCTGGAGCAGAGCTGGTAGGCGCAGGCATCGTGATCGAGAAAGGCTTCCAGGTAGGCGGAGACATCATTCGTTCAAAGGGAATCCGTCTGGAATCTCTGGCAATTGTAGAGAGCATGGATGAGAAGAACGGAACCATCGTCTTCCGTGGAGATGAAGCGTGAGTAAAAGAAAAGCCCTGTTTTTTGACATTGACGGTACGCTGCTCAGCGAGGTGACAAAAACGGTCCCGGAAAGCGCAAAGAAGGCTCTTTCCCTGGCTTGTTCTCTGGGGCATCTGGTATTTATCAACACTGGGCGCTCGTACGGAGAGATTGGACAGGTCCGCCATATTGCGGAGGTTGACGGCTGGCTCTGCGGCTGCGGCACCTATGTGGAATCTGAGGGAAAGACCCTGTTAAATCGGCTGATGCCGGTGCAGCAGGTGCAGCGGATCGCCCGCCTTGCAGTAGACTGCGACGCAGATATTTTCCTGGAGGGTCCGGGGGTGTGCTACTACTGCAGCCAGTCCGGGCGTATGCCCTTTGGCCAGCAGCTGCGGAAAAATTTCGGAAATACCATTGAATGGCTGGATCCGGAAGCAGTATGCGGCGAAATCAACAAGTTCTGTATTCTGACAGACTCACAGAGTGACCGCGCCGGGCTGTTCCGGGACCTGGATCTGGACATCGCGGTGATCGACCGTGGCGAGGGCTTTTATGAGTGTGTTCCGGAAGGATTTACCAAGGCAACGGCCATTGATGTGGTGCTGGAGACCTACGGACTGACTCTGGAGGATGCCTATGTCTTCGGAGACAGTACTAATGATATTGCCATGTTTGAGCATGTACCGAATGCGGTACTCATGGGAAAACACAGCCCGGAGCTGGAGCCCTATGCCAGTTTCCTGACAAAAAACGTAGAGCAGGATGGCATCTGGTATGCCATGGAGAAGCTAGGATTATTGAGTGAGGAAGTATAAATGAATAACAACACATTGCGGATCGGAACAAGAAAGAGCCGGCTGGCAATGGTTCAGACGGAAATTGTGCGGGAAGTGATTCTGGCACATTTTCCATTTTTAGAGATCGAAATCGTGCCCATGAGCACAAAGGGCGATAAAATTCTGGACCGTTCCCTGACCAGCTTTGGCGGAAAGGGTGTATTTACCAAGGAACTGGAGGACGCGCTTTTAAAGGGCGAGATTGATCTGGCTGTTCACAGTGCAAAAGATATGCCGATGGAATTTCCGAAGGGTCTGACAGTGGGGGCGGTTCTCTCCCGCGAAGATGCGTCGGATGTGATGGTGACAACAGACGGGACGCCGGTTAGGGACATGATACCGGGCAGTGTGATCGGGACCAGTTCTCTGCGCCGCCAGATCCAGATCCGGCAGATGAATCCACAGGTGAAGGTAAAGCTTCTTCGCGGAAATGTGCAGACACGGCTCGAAAAATTGAAGAGTGGACAGTATGATGGAATTCTGCTGGCTGCGGCAGGGCTGAACCGGCTGGGGATTGGTGGAGAAAATCTGGCTTCCGGGGCAGGTTCGGAGCGGTCCGGGAAGCTGTGCATGGCGGAAGCGCAGACAGAAGCTGCAGATCCCCTGTATTTTGAACATCTGCCGATGCAGCAGTTTGTTCCGGCGGCCGGTCAGGGCATTCTGGCAGTGGAAATCCGTCAGGGCGAGCTGACCGAGATCATGCGGGCAATTCATTCTGTGGAAACTGAGGCGGAACTGACTGCGGAGCGGGAATTTCTGACTATTCTTGGCGGAGGCTGCAACGCACCGTGCGGAGCACACTGCAGGCTGGATGAGGCAGAAAACAAGCTTTCCATGCATGTGATGCATGCAAGGGACGGTGTGCATCCGGAGTACCGGAGTGAAGCGGTGCTACTGGATGGCAGCTTGAAGGATTTGCCGGAACAGCAGCGGAAATGGGAGCAGGCGCAGACTGCTGCTACAGGAGCAGCCTGTGCAGAAAGTACGGAATCTGTGCGAATGACACTGCTTACAGATGCGAAGAAGCTGGCCCGCGACCTGGCAGTTCTGGTGCGCTGCAAACCGGTCTATCTGGTGGGCGCGGGTCCGGGAGACACAGGACTCTTTACAGAGAAAGGACTGGACTGTGTGCGCCGGGCGGACGTGATCGTCTACGATAACCTGATCTCCGGTTCAATTCTGAATGAAGCCCAGCTGGATGCGGAGCTGATCTACGCGGGGAAGCGCTCCGGAAGCCACCATATGAAGCAGGAGGAAATCTCAGCCCTTCTGGTGAAGAAAGCCCTGGAAGGATACTCAGTGGTGCGCTTAAAAGGCGGCGATCCGTTTATTTTCGGGCGCGGCGGAGAGGAAGCGCTGGAATTGTCGAAAATGGATATCCCCTTTGAGATTGTGCCTGGAGTTTCTTCCTCCTACAGTGTTCCGGCCTATGCCGGAATTCCGGTGACCCACCGGGGAATGGCCTCCTCTTTCCATGTGATCACCGGTCATGAGGATGGCAATAAGACAAGTTCCGCGCTGGATTACCAGACCCTTGCAAAGGAAGAGGGAACGCTGGTCTTTCTAATGGGACTGAAAAACCTGGACAAGATTGCAGACAACCTTATTGCAAACGGAAAGGATCCGAAGACTCCGGCGGCGGTGCTGGAGCGGGGAACGACTGCGGCGCAGAGAAGTGTAAGGGCGGATCTGGCGCATATCGCGGAGGCGGCAGAGAAAGCAGGACTCAGAACCCCGGCCATTTCCGTGATTGGTCCGGTGGTGGAATTAAAGGATACCCTGTCCTGGTTTGGGCGGGGTGTACTGTCCGGAAGACGGATTATGGTTACGGGCACCAGGGCTTTTGCACGGGAGATGGAGGAAGCTTTCCAGCCGCTGGGAGCAGAGCTGGTGGCTTTAAGTCTGATAGAGGTACGTCCGCTTTGGAATGAACGGATTGCTGAGACGCTAAGGCAGCTTGGCAATTACCAGTGGATCGTATTTACCAGCGGAAACGGTGTGGAGCTGTTCTTCGCCTTACTCCGGGAACAGGGCATCGATCTACGTCGGCTGATGCAGGTGAAGTTTGCCGTAATTGGGCGGAAAACAGCAGAGATTCTGCTACGGCATGGCTTCCGGAGTGATTTTGTGCCGGAGCAGTTTTCTGGGGAAGATTTGGCGGCGGAGTGGATCCCAACTTTGAAACCAGATGAGAAGGTGGCATTATTCCGTGCGGAAAACGGATCGCGGGTATTGACGGAGGCGCTGGCAGCGGCCGGAATTTCCTATGATGATATTGGACTTTATGAGACCTGGACAGATCTGCGCCGCCAGGAAGAGTTAAACCGTGTGATCAGTGAAGTAGATTATGTGTCGGTGGCCAGCAGCTCTGCTGCCCGGGCGCTGGCGGCGATGCTGGAGCCGGAACAGCGGAAGAAGCTGACTGCAAAGCTCATTTCCATAGGTCCGTCCACCACAAAGGCCATGGAGAAGCTTGGTCTGCCGGTCTATGCGGATGCCGTAGAGTACACGGCGGAAGGTATTGCGTCAGTGATCCGGGCAGATGTGGAGGAAATGCTTTGAACTTTCCCTTGTTTATAGACTTGAAGGATAAAAAGGTACTGATCGTGGGCGCCGGAGCCATTGCGGCCCGACGCGCCACGGTGCTTACGGAATTTGGCGCAAAGGTGATGGTTGTAGCGCCGGAGGCAGGAAGCGGAGTGCAGGAGCTTGCGCAGGCTGGTAGAATCGTCTGGAGACAGCATGTATTTGGGGCGCAGGATCTGGAAGAACTGGCACAGTCTTTCCTTGTTATCGCTGCCACCAGTGATCGGGCGGTGAACGACCACATTGTACATCTCTGCCATGAGCGGCATATCCCGGTCAATCACGCCGGAGACCAGACCCAGTGCGATTTCCAGTTCCCGGCCATTGTGCAGAAGAACCCGGTGGTAATCGGTGTGAATGCAGGAGGAAAAGACCATGGACTGGTAAGGCGCGTAGCGGCAGGACTGCGGGAGTGGATTGCCAGAGAAAAATTTTAAAGGAGCGATGCCATGTCTCTATCTGTTTTTATAGAAATGACCCTTTCGGCCATTCTTACCGTATGGTCGCCGGGCCCCAATAACATCCTGCTGCTTTCCAATGCCAGTAAATATGGCGTGTGCGGAAATCTGCGTTTTATGGCCGGAATCTGGAGCGGTTCCCTGACGCTGATGTGTCTTTCAGGCTTGTTTTGCAGTACGCTTGGAAGTATTATTCCCGGAATTCAGCCAGTCATGAAATATCTGGGCGCCGCTTATATCCTGTATCTGGCCTGGCAGACCTGGCGCAGGCTTCCTCCGTCGGACCAGGTCCAGGAGAAGATGCCTACCTGGAAACTTGGATTTTTCCTTCAGATGATCAATGTCAAGATCATTATCTATGGACTAACCATGTTTTCTGCATACATTTTACCCTATGAAAGCAAAGTGCCTGTACTTTTTATCTTTGCTGTTTATCTGATGATTCTGGGAGCATTTGGAAACCTGCTCTGGGCTTTTGCGGGAAATGTGCTGAAAACATTATATGGTCAGCATTACAGAATTATGAATGGGATTATGGCACTGCTTCTGGTCTGGTGTTCTCTGAGGATTGTAGGTGTGTTGTAAACAACAAAGGCTCTGTGCTTTCCGAAAGGGAGTACAGAGCCTTTGTTTTCATATTTACAGATTTTTGTTTTCTTCGTACTGCTTTAATAGTTCCAGTGCTTCCTTTGACATCGGATACAGCACCGCAATATTAAACAGCGTCATAAGTCCGATCCCGACATCACCCAGATCCCAGACAACCGTGTACTGTTCAAGACCACCGATAAACAGCATGATAAGAGCCAGCACCTTGTAGGCAGTCTGGTAACACCAGCGGTTTCCAAAGAGGTATGCCACATTGGAACGGGCGTAGAAGAGAATGCCGATGAAGGTGGAGAAGCTGAACAAAGCCAGGGTCACTGCAATAAAAATGACACCGGCATATCCCAGGTGGTACTGCATGGCAGTCTGCAAGAGATCCATGCCGGTAAGGCCGCTTGTCAGCTCTTCCGGAACCAGCAGCATGATCATGGCAGTACAGCTGCAGATTACAATGGTGTCAATCAGAACACCAAGCGACTGGGTCAGACCGGTACGGACCGGATCTTTGCTCTGGGCGGCGGCAGCCGCGCAGGGAGCGGAGCCGGAACCGGCTTCATTGGAAAACAGGCCGCGCTTGACCCCGTTCATAAGAACAGCTCCGAAACCGCCGGATACTGCCTGACGCATGCCGAAGGCCTCTGAAAAGATACGGCTGAATACGGACGGAAGCTTTGGCAGATTGACCAGAATGATGAACAATGTAAGCAGGAAAAAACCAACCGCCATGATGGGAACCATAATATCCAGAACTTTTATGGTTGCGTTTTTCCGAAGCACAATGACTGCAGCCAGTAATACCAGAAGGATCGTGGTGACGATGGGCGGAATCCGGAATGCGTTGGCAAAGGCAGAGCTTACGGAATTGCTGATTACCTGGCTGATGCCGCACCAGCAGATCAGGCCGGAGATGGCAAACAGGGAGGCAGTCAGGGAATGTCTGAGGGTTTTTCCTGTTTTTGCTTCGACAAAATGGTGAATGTAGTAAGCCGGTCCTCCGTGATAGCCGCCGTAAAGAGGGTCCGGTTCTTTGTATTTTTGTGCCAGAGCAGCTTCTACAAAGGCAGTAGAAGCACCGAGAAGGGCAGTCACCCACATCCAGAATACGGCACCGGCACCACCCAGGGAAACTGCAGCTACGACGCCTACCAGATTTCCCATGCCAACACGGGTGGCAGTGGAGATGATGAGCGTCTGAAATGAGGACAGGCTGTCCGGCGTTTCTTTTTTCTCTTTCAGGGCTTTCATCATGTCAGAGAACAGGCGAACTGGAAGCAGCCGGGTGCGGATGGTAAAGCAGACTCCGGCCGGGATGAGCAGCAGAAGCATCAGGGAGATGCCCACAGAGCTTCCCATGACCGGAATGGTAAACAGATCACCCCATAAAAAGGCATAAACGATTTCAATAAGCTTTGTAATCAATGGTAAAAATCCTTTCTGAATCATGTTTTGGCAGCTGCGCAGGGAGGAGCAGCTGCTGCAATGGCTCTATTATATAATTTATAGCGCAGTTTGTAAATCCGGAAGTCATTCTTGTTTTTTTTCAGGATGACCTTTATAATGGTTCTGAAATGTTGGAACAAACAGGAAAGAGAGAATTTACGATATGAACAGCATGCAGATTCCTGCCCATGTGGAGCAGATCATTCATACCTTAAACAGTCACGGCTACGAGGCCTTTGCGGTAGGCGGCTGTGTGCGTGACACCCTGCTTGGACGCAAACCCGGTGACTGGGATATTACTACTTCTGCAAGGCCGGAGCAGGTAAAGGCATTGTTTCGCCGAACCATCGACACCGGCATTCAGCACGGCACAGTAACTATCATGATGGACCGCACCGGTTATGAGGTGACGACATATCGCATTGACGGTGAGTATGAGGATGGACGTCATCCAAAGCAGGTGGAATTTACTTCAGATCTTCTGGAAGACCTGCGCCGCAGGGATTTTACCATCAATGCCATGGCCTACAGTCATGCGACCGGGATCGTGGATGCCTTTGACGGTGTGGCAGATTTAAAAGCCCGCCGTATCCGCTGTGTGGGCAATGCCATGGAGCGCTTTACGGAGGATGCGCTGCGCATTTTACGTGCTATCCGTTTTTCCGCGCAGCTTGATTTTGAGATTGAGAAAGAAACCTTTGAAGCAATTTCCGTGATCGCACCGAATCTGGCAAAGGTGAGCAAGGAGCGCATCCAGATGGAGCTTACAAAGCTTCTCTGCTCTGAGCATCCGGAAAAGATCCGCGAAGTCTATGAGACCGGCATCAGTACTTATGTGTCACCGGCCTTTGCCGCGTTGGACTGGCAGAATGCCCGGGTATCTGCAGCGCTGCCGAAAGAAAAATATGTGCGCTGGGCAGCCTTTCTTCGCTGTGGAAACAGTCCGGAAAACGCAGTGCGGGTACTTCGGGATTTAAAGCTGGACAATGAAACGGTCTCCAGGGTAAAGACCCTGGTGACCTGGGCAGATGTAACTCCTGCGGCCGATGAAGCTGAGGTACGCCGTATGATGAGCTGCATGGAGCCGGAGGTCTGGGACAGTCTGATGGAGTTAAATGGCTATGGAACGGAAATTCGTGCTCTGGTTGCCCTGATCCGCGGGCGCGGCGACTGCTTAAGCTTAAAAGAGCTTGCCGTAAAGGGCCAGGATCTCATTGCTGCCGGGGTGAAGCCGGGCAAGGAGATGGGTAGCATGCTGCATGAGTTGTTAGAGCATGTGCTTGAGGTGCCGAAGGATAATGAGAAGGAGACGTTGCTGAAGCTTCTTGCAGATATGCACAGATAGGAAATTTATGGCAGAAACGTATAATCCCTGAAATCTTTTCATAGGTTGGAGAGTAACAGTTGCGGCGCCGGACCGCCGCGCATGAAGTGGAGGGGTGAGCGTGAATGACAGCTATCTGGAGGTCTTAAAGCAGTACGAGGGAGAGGTGACAGGTGTCCGGCGCGGACGGGGTGCATGGATCTGTGAGTACCCGGACGGGCCCCGGCTTTTAAAAGAGTACCGGGGAACAGTAAAGCGCCTTGAATTTGAGGACGCGGTGCTGGGACAGCTGGAACAGCAGGGGCTCTGCAGGACAGACCGTTATGTGAGAAATCTGGAAGATGGTCTGGTGACAGCAGGGCCGGATGGAGTAAAATACATTCTGAAGCGCTGGTTTTTGGAGCGTGAATGCAGCCTCAGGGACCGGCGCGAGATCCTTTTTTGTGCCAGACAGATCGCGCAGCTTCACCGGGGACTGCAGGAAATTCCCTGGCAGGAGGAATGGAACTTAGGATCTACGGTTGTACCGGCTTTGTCGGAGGAGATGGCGCGCCACAGCCGGGAGATGAGGCGGGTGAGAAATTTTATCCGGGGAAAACGCAGGAAAACAGAATTTGAGTTACAGGTCATGCAGAGCTTTGATGCGTATTACGCCCAGGCTCTGGAGGCAGAAAAGGGGCTGGAGCCGCTGGATCAGAATCAGGCGGGAAACCGGCTCTTTTTGTGTCACGGGGATTTAGACCAGCATCATATTTTACCAGGAGATCAGGAGGCAGTGTTCATTGAATTCAGCCAGATGCATCTGGGACATCAGGTGAGCGATCTGTACCGGTTTATGCGGAAGGTTATGGAGAAGCATGGCTGGGATGAATATCTGGGATGCTCTATGCTGGATGCTTATGATGCCATGCTTCCCATGAGCCGCAATGACCGGCGCTGCCTGTATTTTCTGTTTTTATACCCGGAGAAATACTGGAAGCAGTTAAACTATTATTACAATGCCAACAAGGCCTGGATCCCGGAGAAAAATATGGAAAAATTAAAGACGCTGGAGTCGCAAAGGGAGGCAAGAAGGAGATTTCTGTCGAGAATAAAATAGGTACCACAGACAGGTTCATCTTCCTTTTTTTCCCGCACTGCGGTATAATTAAAACAGTTTTAAATATGAGGGAGCACAGGAGGAATGTGTTTTTATGAAAGACTACATGAAGATTTACCGGGAATGGCTGTCCAATCCGTATTTCGATGAGGATACCAAGGCAGAGCTGAAGGCGATTGAGCATGATGAAAACGAGATTAAAGAACGTTTTTATATGGATCTGGAGTTCGGTACCGCAGGACTGCGCGGTATTATCGGCGCCGGTATTAACCGCATGAACATCTATGTGGTACGCCGCGCGACCCAGGGTCTCGCAAACTACATCATCAGGCAGGGCGGCAGTAAGAAGGGCGTTGCTATCGCCTACGATTCCAGACACATGTCTCCGGAGTTCGCTGATGAGGCAGCACGCACCCTGGCAGCAAACGGTATCAAGGCTTATAAGTTTGAGTCCCTGCGTCCGACTCCGGAGCTCTCCTTTGCAGTGCGCGAGTTAGGCTGCATTGCCGGCATTAACGTAACCGCAAGCCACAACCCGCCGGAGTATAACGGCTATAAGGTATACTGGGAGGACGGCGCTCAGTTTACTCCGCCGCATGACAAGGGTGTAACGGAAGAGGTTCTGGCCATTGAGGATCTGTCCACCGTGAAGACCATGAGCGCAGAGGATGCTATGGCGGCCGGTCTTTATGAAGTGATCGGCAAAGAAATTGATGACAAATATATTGCTCATGTAAAAGCACAGGTTGTAAACCAGGATGCCATCGACAAGATGCAGAAAGACATCACCATCGTTTACACCCCGCTCCATGGAACCGGTAACATCCCGGTACGCAGAGTGCTGAAGGAAATCGGCTTTGAGAATGTATATGTTGTACCGGAGCAGGAGCTTCCGGATGGCGATTTCCCGACCGTAAGCTATCCGAACCCGGAGGCAGCAGAGGCGTTTGCCCTCGGCTTAAAGCTGGCTGAGGAGAAGAACGCAGACCTGGTTCTGGCAACCGACCCGGATGCAGACCGTCTTGGCGTTTATGTAAAAGATACCAGATCTGGCAAGTACATTTCCCTGACCGGTAACATGTCCGGTTCCCTGCTGTGTGAGTATGTCCTGAGCCAGAAGGCAGCAAAGAATGCAATCCCGGCAGACGGCGAAGTGGTGAAATCCATCGTCAGCACCAACCTGATCGATGCAGTGGCAGCTTCCTACGGCTGCAAGCTGGTAGAGTGCCTGACCGGATTTAAGTGGATTGGCCAGCAGATCTTAAAAGAGGAGCGCACCGGTGTTGGTCATTATATGTTCGGTATGGAAGAGAGCTACGGCTGCCTGATCGGCACCTATGCCCGCGATAAAGACGCGGTTTCCGCAACCGTTGCCCTGTGTGAGGCTGCAGCATACTACAAGACCAAAAACATGACCCTGTGGGATGCAATGGTAGCAATGTATGAAAAATACGGCTACTACAAGGATGCAGTCAAGTCCATCGGACTGTCCGGTATTGAGGGCCTGGCAAAGATCCAGTCCATCATGGAGCATTTCCGTAACAACACTCCGGAAGGTTTCGGCGAGTATAAGGTACTTTCCGCAAGAGACTACAAGAACGACACCATCCGCGACATGGCTACCGGTGAGGTAACCCCGACCGGCCTGCCGTCCTCCAATGTGCTCTATTACGACATGAACGACAACGCATGGCTGTGCATCCGTCCGTCCGGCACCGAGCCGAAGATCAAGTTCTACTATGGAATTAAGGGAACTTCCTTAGAGGACGCAGACGCGAAGTCTGAGGCACTTGGAAAAGCATTGATGGCAGAAGTGGACAAGCTGCTGTAAATTAAGAATATGTGATATAGAAAAATCCCCCGTGGGCTGCCTGGCAGTTCACGGGGGATTTTTTTGTGCTTTTACAGGAAATTTACTGATTCTGGAATTTTGCCAGGATCCGTGCGGTTTCTGCATTGATCATATCCTGGGTTACGTTCGGGTCACTCGGATCCCAGGTCTGCTCAAAGGGGATCTCTGCTGCAATGGTCGGACGCTCGAACGGGCCTGCAACGGAGGAGTTGTAAACCTGGACGGTAGTTCCCAGTGCACAGTGGTCATAAACCCATTTTGCGTCACCGCTCACCAGTCGGATGCAGCCTGCGGAACGGGCGATACCCATGTTATTGTAGGTGCTTGCCCATACAGTCATCGGGTTTGCGGCATCGTAGATGATGGAGTGGATCAGAATCGGAAGTCCTGCACCGAGACGGGTTGCATACTGGGTGTATACATCATGGATCATCAGTCTCCAACGGTATTTTTCCGGAGTTTTGAAGGTGCCGACGGGGGTATCATCACCAACGGAGGTCAAGAAGGATTTTACCGGGATGATGTAGCCGTTTCCGCCATCCTGCGCGTAAATGGTCATGCAGTTCATTTCCTTGTTGATCTTGATGAGATACGGACCATCGCTGCCGAGCAGGGATTCGACATCGCTCCACATCTTGCCGTCTTCTCCGAAGTAGTATTTCAGGCCGTCGATGTACTGCCAGCCGGTTACCGGAACGGAGTCCTTGAAGTAGTAGCGGTCATTGCCAAGCCAGCCCCAGCCGGTGTAATTGTCGCCGTTGCCATGGATGTAGCGCATCTGG
>ERZ773162.1262-NODE-1262-length-21199-cov-4.416052_pt1 | contig 21199 bp, 15 predicted proteins | sample MGYA00511113_ERZ773162 | MGnify/ENA primary metagenome ERZ773162 (study PRJEB29015, sample SAMEA2737807) | human gut metagenome | biome: human gut; feature: human-associated habitat; material: faeces | place: China | collected 2012 ... | reverse complement strand
TTGATGTCAAGAAAATAAAATCAAGTGCCAGAAAGCGGCGTATTTCCGGGCTTTTTCGGAAGTTGGGATGTAAAGCCTAACCTCTGAAAAAGCTCGGTTTTCTTATATGGAAACATATCTACGGCAAAATGTGTGTCAGCTTGTGACCTCGGATTAGATGTCACGGATTTTGGAATGAATTTTGGAAAACGGAAAGGGCTGACAACCAATCAGGCAACTCGACCATTTTGGGTGTTTGCAGGCAGCGGAATAGATGTTGGGAAGGAGGAGTTTAGAATGCCGACCAAAAAGCAACACTTTGTGCCACGTGTTTATATGAAGGCATGGGAAACACAAGTTGAAACCCTTAAAGAGCCCGAAAAAAAATTCAATGGAATTTATGTAATAAAAGATGGAAGTATTGGGGATGGCGCAAACAGAAATTCCGTTCTTTGGAAGCCTCATTTATATACCATAAATTTTAAGTATTCATTTATTTGCAACTCATGTGCAAAGGTGAAATCGCAATATGTTGATTTGATTTATGATTTGCTTAAGACGGGATTTAAACAGCCTGTTTATGGGAAATTAGGATATAGCATCATCAAAACAAAAAAGAGCATAAATAAGCATTTCTTCGAAATACATGATTGGGACTTTTATTATTACGATGGAAATGTAGCAAAGAAAGCTGCTATATTGAGTCAGATAGATGCACTTAACTGTTATATTTTAGAAGATTCATTTGATGATTACTTAGAAAAAAACTGGGAAAATATCATGAATTCATTCGTAAGTGGTGTTCATAATGGTCAGCCAATTGGACTTGAAAGAAGTGAAAGAATCATATCTGAAGACATCGCAAGGAATATGCTGGCGTCGTTTTTCATTATGCTTTGTAGAAATCCAAAATTTGACGCTATGGGTGTTTATACAAAAATTAAAGAGAAATTATTGTATCCTGTTTTTGAGTCAATGTGTAAAGATGAGGAAGCAGAAACACTGGATGTAGGGACAAGCGAAGGAAAAGAGTATGTAGATGAGTTAATGACCGGAATATGGTATTCTGAATTATATAAAATGTTTTTTAAGAATAAAGGTGGCTTTTATCATAATGTTGTACAACTTGCTTTAAGTGGTTGTCAGATGATTCTTTTTGAAACCTACGATAATGCAGGACAATTTATTACGTCTGATAATCCAGCGTTTGAGCATAAATCTACTGTTGTCGAAAGAAATGATGGAAGTGGTCTTATATTCCCGATATCTCCTAAATATCTAGTTTTTGTCGCTAAGGGAGATGAAGGAATTAATGTTGTTGACCATAGATTTGCAGATACAGATACTGTTAAGTATTTTAATAGAATAATAAATGCACACAAGACAGAGATAATAATATCTTCATCGAAAAGCTTAATGGATATGATTTGATTCGCGAAATTTACAAGGCCTATTATAGAAAACCAAAGGAGGTATTTATGGCAATAGCGCAAGATGCATATTTCATTCCTGATGATATAGCAACAGGATTAGCAACAGGAATATATCGAAAAATCGGTAGTGTGGTAAGATGGGCAACTGGTCCTAATAAGGGACAAATAGTAAAGCACCTTAAGCCAATTGACCTACCAGCAGCAGAGCAGGTTCAGGGTGTTGGTGCTAAAGCATTACAGTTTGTAAAACAGCATAAAAAAGGAACAATAATTGTTGTGGCGAGTGCAGTAGCTGTTGGCGCTGGTGCTTGGGTATGCAATAAAGTAAAAAACCATGAACCAAAGGTTGTAACAGAATTCACAGCTAGCCCGAAAAGCTATATTGATGCAATTCGCAAGGGGGAGATGGATATTGATAAGATTAATAATCTAATGAGCTCTTTGGAAGCGTTGAAAGCTGACAAAAATTATTCAAAAATCAGTATTCAGCTTACATCAGAAGAACTTGATGTTTTAGTAGGACGAATTTATGAATATACCCTGAAGCTGGCAAGTGATAATGAAATAGAAATAGCCGCAGACGACTTTGAAGAAGAAAAAGATGTTATCAAGAATCTGCAATCTTACCTTAAGGTACAGAGACGTATATTTGCTGAAGCTGCATAGAATGGAGGATAAATATGGGCTTTTTCTGGAATTTATTTAAAAGTGAATTTGAAAAATGGGTTGAAGGAGCTTCTCATGAGGAGTTATCAGAGGCTTATGAAGAAGAAAGACAGGATTGGATTAAGAACGGATTTAATGGTGGAACCGGTGAAAAAACTCCTAAAATGAATCGTCTTAATAAAGAAATAAGTAAACGTGTAGCTGAAGAATGGGAAAATGACCCACGAAGAAATAAAGACCCAAACTTCCGTTGGACAGATGCTAATCGTTGGGATAAGGATTAAAATGATAAAGACTCCCCATCACCGGATGTATTCCAGTGGTGAGGAGCCTTTTTGCGTATAAGCATTACCCTTCAATATCAATGTTCAGTCCAGACTTAAGCTCCACAGTGAAGTGGTTCTCTCAGACGATGATCCGCTCAAGCAAGCGCTTTACCAGGACCTCGTCGAAGGCTTCCAGGTGTGCGGGCTGCTGCTTGATGAAATCCTGCAGCTCGTTGATGCGGGCAATTTGTGCATCCCTGGCAACAGTGTCAACCGTACATTTTTCTCGCTGTTCTCGGAGTTTGAAGATCTCGTCGGCAATCTCATCGTAGGCTTCCTTGTTGTTAGCTTTTTTGAGAAGCTCTTTCTGGAGCTCCTGCAGTCTTTCGTCAATGCCATCAGCGGTATTTTGCTGAGCGCTTCGGATCACCTTTGCAATGTTCTACTGGAGCTGCGCCTGGTAGCAAATACCTTCTGTCGCCATTCTTCTCCGGCAAACCAGACGATGACGCGGGCTTCGATGGCAGAAAAGTCTGCAGCCAGGAACTGTGTACCCTCACGTGGAATGAATGCAGTTCGGATCAGCTGCGATAGGGTATCCGGCACATCTTCATACAAAAGAGAGACTGCATCAAAGTCTCCGGAGCGTACCAATGCGCGAGCATCAGCAAGGTCTGGTAGATGATTTTGAGGGAGATTTTGTAATTGAATGTTTCGACCGGAAAAACGACCGGTACGATTGGCTCCATAAAACTGAAACATGCCACAGGCTCGGCCATCGACACAAACCGTCTTTTCCATCGCCTGATATTTACGTACTGGGGATTTGGCAAGCTGCTGACGAAGAATGAGAACAGAGGCAAGCTTGTCAGGAGCGTTCTTTAGGAGCTCGGCTATCGCTTTTTTATCAAGGCTGTCGGTTTCTACACCATTGGCAGAGAGCCATTGCTTCATCTGCAGCACAGAGTTCGGGTTTTCCAGCTTTGTGATGTCTTTGATGGCAGCAGTCAGATCTTCACGGGAGCGAGCATCCATTGCGATGGCCTGCTGTACAAGCTCCATATCCAAACGGACACCACGATCATTGATTCCCTGGTCAATGTGATACTCCTCCCAGACCGATTCAGGTACAGGAAATTTACGAAGCTTATGCTGGATGCCCATTTCAATTTCTACATCGCGGATGTTATAGCGCTTGAAGGCTTCCCATTTCTCCGGCGTATGAAAAAGTCGATTTCTCGTCCTGCCACCATTGGATTTCGTAGCAGCGCAGGGCTGGCAGAAATATTTGATGAGGTCCTTGCCTTCTGTGAGCTTCTGCTTCTCAAGTCCCAGCACGGCACCGACGCCTTCCAGGGAAAGTGGTAAGCCCATGGTTGCTGCCCAGATCATAGAGCAGTGCCAGCTTTCCGGATCAAGATATTCACCGGTTGGATAGCCTAGGAACCTGGAAAGACAGATACGTTCGAAGGAAGCATTGAAGGCCCATTTGATGACAGATTCATCTTTAAGTACAACAATAATCTCCACTGGTATCTTCTCGCCACACGCAAGGTCCACCACCTGAGCAGGGCCGGAGTCGACACTATAGCCAAAGAGTAATATTTCAAAATCAGGAGACTCGCAGTATCGATACACACCGGTTTTGGAAAGCGGCACATCGCTGTAGGTCTCGATATCAATCGATAAGGCTTTCATAGATTGTCCTTTCTACCAAAAAGGTGGTGAGATTGCTCCCACCACCTCCTTGGATTTATTTTGATGAGCTTAATCCAGGAAATCGTCATCTTCATCAGATGCGAAATCAGACTCAGCAGATGCCTTGCCATCAAGGGGCTCACCGTCACGAATCTTCTGCAGATTGTTAAGACCGCAGGCGATACCCTTATTGCCAGAGCTGTTGAAGGCATAGAAGCTGATGCTGGCGCGACCATACACACCGGAGTAGACTTCGAAACGAGTAAGGATTGGATTGCGGTCTGCATCCACGATGCCAGGAGCAGAGGTTGCGTTTGCATTTACGAAATAGGCATTGGCGTAGGCCGGATCGTCCGGACGTTCCATGTCACCATCACGAAGAGGCGTCTTGATGACAGAGAGAGCAGGTACAGACTTGCCATTGCGCTTGAGCTTGGCCTCGCCCTCCTTGTAAGCGGCCTCGATGGCAGCTTCAATCTTGGCGATGGTCTTGGTATCAGACTTCGGGATGATCAGAGATACGCTGTACTTCGGAGTACCTCCGTTGATGGATTTCGGCTCCCAGACGTTTGCATAAGACCAACGAGTGTCAGGACCAGTGATTACCTTCATAGGATTGTTGATTTTTACATTCTTGTTCATTTAATTTTCCTCCATAAAATCAGTTTTTGCATTGTTCATTGTCGGACGTTTATCGCTCTCCGGCAAGAGCGTCGGTTTACCTTGGGGCTTTTCGATATAGGCGGTAAGCAGCTCATCGAATCTGGATTTGCCAAGACGCTTCTGCATGGCCGTGATGCCAAGGAGCTTCTTTTCATATGGATCAAATCCGGCATCCGTAACTGCCTGGATGACTGCTTCCTCATCGGAATACTTGCGGTTGGATTTTCCTTCGACTAACTTTCAGCCAGCCCATTCCTTACCGCTGATGGCCTGTTGCAGAGCATATTCCTTGATATCGGATGCCCAGGCGACTAATTCATCTGCACGGGAGAGAATATATTCAATCTCCGAATCCTCTAAAAGAGGTGGGAGCTTGAAATCGTACTGAGCCAGCGTGAGATTGGCCTCGGCTCTGGCACGGCATTCGTGCTTGGCCTTGCAGAAACCACACCATTCTCCACAGAGGAAGTTCCCATCCCCGGCAAAGGCAAGATCTGCGGTCGGCTTCAGCACTTCATCTGCCCACTTGTACAGATTATCCTTGGAAATCTCAAAGGTGGAGATGTTCTGGCGCCTTGGCTGGTAGATGGTCATAGCCATATCGTTCATTTTGCTCATAGCGACGTTCTCCTTTCTCTGATTGTCTTTGCTGTGCGAGGATTGTCATGTTTCTCGCCATTCTTGCGGATACGTGGGAGATTGCATTCAGTACTGCAATCAGCTCTGTGGCGTTACCGCCTGAATCGAAGTAGGACTTCTTCATGTGCTTCACCTCCGTTTCTGTGATGATTAAGGCTTGTTGTTTCGTGCCTTACATCTTCCACTGGAGGTGAGTGACGGATTTGAGCGGAGAAATTTTGAAAAATTATAAAATCCCTCCGGGCATCTGTTGATGGCATGCCAAGAGGGATGGGGGCTACATACGATATGTAGGATTAGTGGCCACGGACCTTACGGAGCTCCGTGCGGATCTTCTTCATCTGATCAGCGAAGGTACGCTGCGGGCGACCGAGCTTTTCAGCGATTGCACGATCTGAGATTTTGTAATCATCAAGCCAGCACTGAATGATGATATCAGCATCCGGATCGAGTTCACGCAGTCTAGCAAAAAGCTGCTCCAACAGCATACGGTCAGAGATGATTTCTTCCATAGACTTGCTACGGTCGGGCATATAGTCGCCGAGGGTGCCATTGCCATCTGAGAGAGGTTGATCCAGAGAGGTGATGTTGCCTGCAGCATGGTATTCGCAGTCAAGGCACTCGCCATCACATTTCCAAATGAAGCGATAAGGACACATGCATCTGCCGTGATCCTGTTCTTTGTGACGGATGCGATCGGCTTCCTTATAGAAGGTGTTGTGCTGTTCCTTGGTGACCGGGACCTTTTCGCCGGTGCTGTGAACGTAAATAAAGTAAGTCTTCTGATTGTCATTGTTTTGCATAATGAAAGCCTTCCTTCGGCTTTTGCCGAAATGGAGAGCTCCAGACATGCAAAACCAGACCACAGGCGTGAGGGCATACCGAAGGATTACTCCATTTCGGCTGCACCTCACTTCCGGTGATCGGTACAGTGTTTGATTGTCGTCGGTAGTCACGTGGAACCGGAAACACCCTGCGCAGATGGCTCCCACGTGCTAAAGCAAGTATGCCATTTTTAGGGATCGGAACCTCAGACACAGGCATGTCCGTTTTTGCAGTGCTGATGGGCAGAAACGAGAAGGCCAAGATGAGCTTTACATTGAAAAACGGGCAAAAAAAGGTCGGACATAGTTGTGTCCGGCATGGAAATTTGAGAACGCACAAATAAAAAATAATATCAACAAATAACAGCAAACTATTGAAAAAACATATTTATGATTTATAATAAAATAGATGAGTTGTATTCAGATTCAAATTACGAGGTGAGAGCATGGAAGAAATCATGAATGACAAATGGATAAGCATAGATGAAGCTGCGGAATATTTAGGAATCAAAACAGTCACTCTTCGTAGCTGGATCAGAAATGGTAAAGAAGATTTGCCTGCTCAAAAAATCGGAAAACAGTGGAAGTTTAAAATTTCCGAACTCGATGAATGGGTTAAGAGCGGAAAAAGCGCAGACTGATTCATTGAAAAATCGAAGAAAATCATTAGACAAGGAGCAGACAAAGATGGCTGTCAAGAAAACGCAATTATATGCATCGCTGTGGGCGAGCTGTGATAAACTTCGCGGAGGTATGGATTCCTCAGAGTATAAGGACTATATCCTGACACTTTTATTCATGAAGTATGTCACTGATAAATTTAAGAATAAAGGAGCATATGAAGACATCAAGGTCTTCGATAAGGCACATGACAAAGATCCCGATCCGGAAAAGCGGACGGGCTGCTCCTTTGATGACTTTATTGCTCTGAAGGGAAAGAAAAACATCGGCGAGGGCATGGACAAAATCATCGCCCGTCTGGCTGACGAGAACACCGACCTGAAGGGCGTTATTGATATTGCACATTTTAACGATGAGAAAAAACTCGGAAGCGGTAAGGAAATGGTAGATAAGCTGACCGACCTTATCTCTATCTTCCAACGTCCGGAACTTGACTTCTCCCGAAACAAGGCAGAAGGTGATGACATCATCGGCGATGCCTACGAGTATCTAATGCGTAAATTCGCTACAGAGAGCGGAAAGAGCAAGGGACAATTCTATACGCCTGCAGAGGTTTCCAGAATTCTTGCTAATGTAGTAGGCATTAGTCACTGCACGGATGCCAGCGCCACGGTATGCGATCCGGCTTGTGGTAGTGGTAGTTTGTTGATTCGGGCTATCGATGCAGCGCCATTTCCAATTATGGGTTATGGTCAGGAAAAAGAAAGTACAACAGCTGGTCTTGCTAAGATGAATGCTGTTCTGCACCGTAAGGCTGAAATTATCATCAAGAGCGGTAATACATTCTCAAATCCGCAGTATATGGATAAATCGGATAACTCTGTACTTGAGCGTTTTGATTACATAGTGGCAAATCCGCCTTTTTCCATGAAAAACTGGCGCGATGGAATTGCAGGTAAAGAATATGGTCGGTTTGAGGGCTATGGGGATATGCCTCCGGAAAAGAACGGAGATTATGCTTGGCTTATGCATATTCTTAAAACTTTAAAGTCAAATGGTAAGGCTGCGGTTATTTTGCCTCATGGAGTCCTCTTCCGTGGAAACGCAGAGGCTACCATCAGAGAAACTATTATAAAGAAACATTGGATCAAGGGCATCATCAGCCTTCCGGCAAACTTGTTTTATGGCACTGGAATAGCTGCATGTGTACTCGTGATTGACAAAGAAGGTGCTGCAAACCGACAGGGCATCTTTATGATTGATGCCAGCCGTGGATATGTTAAGGATGGCAATAAGAATCGTTTGAGAGAACGCGATATCTACAGAATCATTACTACCTTTAATGAGCAGATTACTACAGATCCTAAGTATGCGCGTTTCGTACACAATGATGAAATTGAAAAGAAGAATGGGTATAACCTGAACATCACCCGATATATTGACTCCACAGATCCGGAGGACATTCAGGATATCTATGCGCACATCCATGGAGGTATCCCTGCGGTTGACATCGATGGCCTCTCCAAGTACTGGAAAGTATTTCCTTCGTTGAAATCTGAGCTGCTGTCAACTATTAGCGAAAAATACTACAGCTTAAATGTTGAGCACGAAAGTATTCGACAAACGATATATAAAAATACTGAATTCTCGGAGTATGGTGAGAAACTCGACGAGGCATTTGCTGCATGGAAGGCAAAAGAATATCCGGTTCTTTCAACTCTTGATGAAGACGTGTCTGCAAGAGAGCTGATTGTAAGTCTTGCTGAAGATATCATTGCCGAATTCGAACACCTGACACTGATTGACAAATACGATGTATATCAGGTGTTGCTAGCCTATTGGAATGAGGTCATGAACGATGACGTGTCGCTTATAATAAGTGAATCGGATGGCTATGCCAATGCCAGAGTGACGGACAATATCGAAGAGGAAATCACGCAGGGCAAGAATAAAGGTGAGATGAAAGTCACTGGATGGGAAGGAAGATTGATTCCAAAGGCCATCATGATAGATGCCTTTTTCCGTGAGGAGAAAAATGCCATAGAGGAAGCCGAGAACGTCGTCGCAGAAACAGAATCCCTGCTTTCTGATCTGATTGAGAGCGCCGATGAAGAATCTGCTCTTGCCGATGTTGCTGAGAACGGAAAAGTCAAGGCGAAGGACGTAGAGGCTAAGATCGAGGAACTTACACAGCATGTAGAGACGGAGGAAACCATAGAGCTGGAAATCTTGATGAATCAACTTCCTATGCAGAAAAAGCGTCTTCAGGCATATCTGGTGGGACACCCGCTTTGCGAAAGCGCATTAACAGAAAAAGGAACTGTTACAAAGTCTTCTATTATGCTGCGCCTATTTGTTATTCGTACAGTAGAGAGTGTACCGGAGAGCTTGCAGGATGATGTAAATCAACTCAGACAGGCTTTAGACCTTTGCGGTAAAGTGTCCGACTACAACAAGGTTGTAAAGGATCTGAACAAGGCGCTTGATGAGAAGTGCAGAGCAAGATATGACAGCCTGACAGATGAAGAGATTTTGGAACTACTGGTGAACAAGAAGTGGTTTGACAGTATCTTCTCAGGTATAGCTGATCTTTATGCGGCGATATCCCATCGCTTGACCAATAGGATTATTGAGCTCGCTGAACGGTATGAAAATACGCTTCCGGAACTTGATAAAGATACAACTGAGTATGAGGCCAAGGTTAAGTCTCATCTGGAAAGGATGGGATTTAAATGGTAAGCGAGGTTTTAAGAACAGATATTCCTAATGATTGGAATGTTATTACATTGGGTGATTATGCGCAAATATTTAGAGGTGGTTCACCGAGACCTATTCAAGCATTTTTAACTACAAGTGACCAAGGTATCAACTGGATAAAAATTGGCGATGTTGGTGCAGGAGAAAAATTTATAGAAACTACGGAAGAGAAAATCATACCGGAGGGTGTTTCACGCTCAAGAATGGTTTACAAGGGTGATCTTATTCTCTCTAATTCTATGAGTTATGGTCGCCCATATATCATGAATATCGAAGGATGTATTCATGATGGATGGCTTATGATTCAAAAATATGACAGGCTTTTTAACAGAGAATACTTGTATTACGCTCTTAGCTCGGATTTGACAATGCGACAGTATGTTGCAATGGCGGCGGGTAGTAGTGTTCAGAATCTGAACAAAGAAAAAGTCTCTAAAGTAGTTCTACCCTGTCCAAAGATATCGGAGCAGAAAAAAATTGCTGAGGTATTGTCCTCTATTGATGCATTGATTGTGGATTTGCAAAAGCTCATCCGGAAGAAAAAGGATATTCGTCAGGGTACAATGCAAATGCTTGTCACCGGGAAGAAGCGACTGGATGGTTTCGATGGAGAATGGGTAAAAATCAACCTTTCAAAGAATTCAAAACTTAAAGCGCGTATTGGCTGGCAGGGATTGACCACAGCGGAGTATTTGGATGAAGGGTATTCATACCTGATTACTGGTACAGATTTTAAGGATGGTCAGATTAACTGGAATGGTTGTCATTATGTGGACTACAACAGGTATGAGCAAGATCCCAATATTCAAGTTTCAAACGGCGATCTTCTGCTTACAAAAGACGGTACCATTGGAAAAGTTGCATATGTGGCTGATCTAACCAGACCGGCGACATTGAATAGTGGAGTATTCCTTGTAAAACCCATTACAGATGCATACACAGCTCACTTTATGTTCTATGTGCTGGAATCATCTGTGTTTAAGGATTTCCTGCAACAACTATCAGCGGGTTCTACGATCAATCATTTGTATCAGAAAGACCTTGTAAAGTTTGATCTCTACGTACCGCCTACAAAAGAGGAGCAGGAAGCTATAGCAGCTATTCTCTTTGATATGGATTCCGATATTCATAAGCTCGAAGCGAAACTGGAAAAATATCAGAAGATAAAGCAAGGTATGATGGAAGAATTGCTGACCGGCAAGGTCAGATTAGTGTAAGGAGGTGCCTGTCGAATGAGTATTGGGGATTCCGAAATCAAAACACAGGAAAGAGTGATCCGCTTCTTTAAAGATCCGGAGATCTTGGGCTACCAGTATATCGGTAACCTGTCGGATTATCAGAATAAGAACATCAAGGAAGATCGCCTGCGCCAGTATCTTCGCCTGAAGGGCTATGCAGACAAACTGATAGATGCTGCCGTTATGCAGCTTCAGCAGGAAGCAGGAAATCTTTCTCGTGGGGTCTATGATGCCAATAAGACAGTGTATTCGCGGTTGAAGTACGGCATTCCGGTCAGTGAGAGCCCGGAGAAGCCTCCGGTGACAGTTGAACTTATCGACGAGGCTAATCCGCTGAATAATGACTTTGCAATCGCTGAGGAAGTAACTGTTGTTGAGCAGCAGGAGAAGAGGCCGGATCTTGTCATCTATTTGAATGGTATTGCTGTGGCCGTTATCGAATTAAAGCGAAGCAGCATCTCCGTGTCCGAAGGCATCCGCCAGAATCTCACAAACCAGAAGGACTCCTTTATTCGAGGCTTCTTTACTACCATGCAGTTCTGTATGGCCGGAAACGAGTCGGAAGGCCTGCGCTACGGCACGCTTCTGACCGGAGAGAAGTTTTATATGGAGTGGAAGGATGACGGCTTCAAGGAACACGAGGAAGAGCGTGATCCGGTGGATATTCGTATTAGCGAAACCTGCGCAGGAATTGAAAATAAGCTCTTAAAGCAGATATATGCCATGTTCGATAAGGAACGTTTCATCGACCTTATCATGAATTTTGTCGTCTTTGATAAAGGCATCAAAAAGGTGTGTCGGTATAATCAGTATTTTGGTATCAAGCGTACCCAGCAGAGGCTTAATAATCTGAGAACGGAGCTTCATAATCCGAATAGAGATCCGGATAAACCGATGGGCTGCATCCTGTGGCATACACAGGGTTCCGGCAAAACGCTGACAATGGTGTGGCTTGCGAAGTGGATTCTGACACATTGGGCTGAGCTTAATGCCCGTGTCCTTATCGTGACAGACCGAGATGAGCTTGATGAGCAAATAGAAAAAGCATTCACTGGTGTGGATGAGAATATTGCTCGTACCAAGAGCGGTAAAGATTTGCTGAATCGCCTGAATGTATATGATGATTCGCTGATTTGCTCGCTGGTACATAAGTTTGGACGTCGTGGTGGTGAAGCGACAGAGAATGACTATGACAAGTACATAGAAGAGCTGAAAGCGTCCCTCCCTGCCAATTTCGAGGCAAAAGGAAATCTTGTGGTGTTTGTTGATGAATGTCACAGAACACAGTCCGGTAAGCTCCATACGGCGATGAAGACTATCATGCCGAATGCAGTATTTATTGGCTTTACGGGTACTCCGTTGCTGAAAAAGGATAAAAAGATTAGTATCGAAGTTTTCGGTACATACATCCATGCTTACAAATATAACGAAGGCGTTGCTGATGGCGTCGTGCTGGATTTGCGATATGAATACCGTGATGTTCCGCAAGATTTGTCGTCACAGGATCGTGTTGACCAGTGGTTTGATGTAAAGACCAGAGGTCTCTCCTCTCGCGCTAAGGCAAAGCTCAAAGAGAAGTGGGGCACGATGCAGAAGGTATATAGCTCCCGCTCTCGCCTTGAAAAGGTGGCGTGGGACATCATTCAGGACTTTAATATGAAGCCACGTCTGATGGATGGAAACGGTAATGCGATTCTTGTAGCTGATGGTATTCCTACAGCTTGTAAGTATTACGAAATCTTCCAACAGATGGGCTTTAAGAAGTGCGCCATCATATCTTCCTATACACCGAACAAGGGCGAATTGCGCACTGATACCGTCAGCGATGAGGATGATACTGAAACCTTTCTCAAATATGAGACGTATTTGAAGATGCTGGGGCTTGATCCTTCTGACCTTCCGAATGCTGGCTCGGTTCAGGCCAAGGTGGAGGAATTTGAAAAGGAGGCAAAGCGGAAGTTTGTAGAGGAGCCTGCAAATATGAAGCTCCTTATTGTCGTAGACAAGCTGCTCACCGGATTTGATGCGCCTCCTTGTACCTACCTTTACATCGACAAGAGGATGCAGGATCACGGCCTGTTTCAGGCGATTTGCCGCGTCAACCGTCTCGATGATGATAGTAAGGACTTCGGCTATATCGTGGATTACAAGCAGCTGTTTGGACAGCTCCAGACTGCAATGAAGGACTATACTTCCGGAGCTTTTGAAGGATATGATCCGGAGGATGTAAAAGGACTTGTTAAGGATCGCCATGATGCTACGGTATCCTATTTTGAGGAAGTGTATGATGCCGTCGAGGAACTCTGCGAAGGCGTCGAGGAACCTCGTGGAGAGATCCAGTACATCCATTATTTCTGTGGTGTTTCCGGTCAGTCGGAGGAGAGCGACGAGATTTATGCACGTCTGAGAGAAAAACTCTATCGTCTGGTGAGCAGTCTTGTCAGATCGTTCGCGGAAGCAAAACCATATCTGGTTGATGACATCTCATCTGGCAAACTGAATGAATATGACAAGAAGGTCACTTTCTACATTGAGTTGAAGAAAACCATCGGTACGGCCAGTGGTGACTTCCTCGACTTGAAGGCCTATGAGCCTGATATGAGAAAGATGATTGATAACTATATCACGGCAGCGGATGCTGAGAAGATTGGCGATTTTGATGATCTTACTCTATTGGATTTCGTAGCGAAGCAAGGTGAAACGCTTACCGTTGAAGGTGATAGTGGCCATAAGGAAGGTGCGGCAGAGACCATCGAGAATAACATCCGTAAGAAGGTTATTGAAAAAGTCACCGTCAATCCGCGCTACTACGCAAAGATGTCAGAAATTCTTGATAAACTCATTGAAGAGCGTAAGCAGGGAGTTCTTGACTACGCTGAGCTGCTTGAGAAATATATTAAGCTGGCCAAGGATGTTGATTGCCCGGAGGATAACGATAAATATCCGGAAAGCATCCGTAAGAGCAAGGCACTCATGGCCATTTATGACAACACCGGCGAGGACGAGAAACTTGCTCTTCGCATTCACAAGGCCGTGAAAAAGCAGGCACTGTCTGGTTTCAGGGATAATCAGGTGGTTGTCAGGAGAATAAAAAAGGCTCTCTTTGAGATTCTGGGTGATGACTCTGAGGTGGAACGCATCTATAAGATCATTGAGAAGCAGGAGGAGTATTAATGCGCATTGTCATTTCCGGGATTCCGATTGATGTGCAAAAAAAGAATATAAAGAATATGCACCTTCAGGTGAAGCCGCCGGATGGACATGTGGTAATTTCTGCGCCTTTATCCGTGGACGATAAAGCTATAGAGGCTTATGCCAGAACTCAACTCGGCTTTATCAAACGGGCTATTGCGCAGTTTCAGGATCAGCCAAGGGCCTCGAAGCGGCAGTATGTTTCCGGTGAAACGATGTATATCTGGGGAAAGCAGTACTTCCTTGTCTTTAAGCCGGACAATCAGAAGAACAGCTTCGAGATTCAGAATCAGAATATTGTTCTTTCCATGAGTGCCAAAAGCACGGTAAAGCAGCGAGATGCCTATGTCAAAGAGGAATATCGAAAGATTCTGAAAGAAGAAATAGAAAAACGTATGCCAAAGTGGGAAGCACAGACAGGCCTTAAATGCGATTCTTGGCAAACAAAATATATGGTCACAAAATGGGGTGCCTGCAGCACAGACAAAAAGAAGCTGTGGTTCAACTTGCAGCTTGCCCAGAAACCGTTTGCTTGCCTTGATTATATTATTTTGCATGAGCTTACACATTTAATTACAAGAAAGCATGACGCCACATTCATCGCACACATGGATAGGTACATGCCTAATTGGCGTGAAATTCGTAAAGAGCTCAACGACAGCAGACTGGACTACTATGAAGCACAGGACGAAAGTCCACTGCAGAAACTGATCGACCAATCTCGTTATGACGACATCCGGGATGCGGCCATAGCTTATATTCAAGAAGAGTATTTTGGTGACACTAAGAGATTTTCGGTCGTTGATATGGAAATCGAGAATGTTATCCACATTGAACAGCCAGAGGATGGCGTAATTGCTTTCGATGTAATTGCATCATGCGATGTCGAAATGCCATCTGCTTCTCGCAAGGGATGTTTTAATGAGCGCTGGCTTAAGATCCATTGTCAGGCTACTCTTGGCATCGATATGAGCGGGTTCCGAATCATGTCTGTTGATAATTGTGAGCCGCAAGAGGAATCTGATAATGACCGCCTGTCAGGAGAGTTGGTGCCTATTATCTCTCGTGACCAGTTTGACGACGAGGCCGAAAAGTTCCTAACGAGGTATTGTCCGGAAGCGCTGGATAAACCGATGAGAGTTCCAATCGAGACGATAGCCAGCGATATGAAACTACAGGTTATCGAAGATGTCCCTCTGTCAGATAATCTCACTTACTTTGGAACTATCATATTTGATAACGGGAATGTTCTCGATAAGCACCGGAAGATTACAATTCGCAATGCCAAACGAGGAACCGTATACCTTGATCCGCGCGTTTCCTATGAGAGATCTGTAGGAACAAAGCGTACTACGCTGGCACATGAGTGTTTTCACTGGCATCGTCATCAGCCATACCACGTGCTGATGAAAATGATAGGTGCCGATGACAATTTGGGAAAAGCAATTCAATGTCAGATAGCCGCTAATTCCATGGATTCAGATAAATGGAAGGCTGTAGAATGGATGGAGTGGCAAGCCAAAGACGTTGCTCCGAGAATCTTGATGCCCGCAAAAATGACGCGCATGAAGGCAAATCAGCTTCTTGCAACTTATGGCGGGGTTGATGATGCGAGCATTACAGCCTATGAGAATGTCATTGATGAACTGGCGGAGCTGTTCGATGTGTCAAGACAAGCCGCAAAGGTTCGTTTGATGGATCTGGGGTATTCCAAAGCCGAAGGTGCATATCCGTTTGTAGATGGTCAGTATGTTCGTGGATATTCATTTGAAGCAGGTGCCTTGGGTAAGAATCAGACATTCACTATTCCTTATGCCGATTTGTTTAAGGCTTACTGTTTCGACCGCGAGTTTAAAAAACTAATTGACAGCGGTCAGTTTGTTTTTACGGATCGTCACCTCGTTCTCAACAATGAGAAATATATAGCGAGGAATCAGGCCGGAAATGCGACACTGTCAGAATATGCACTCACACACATGGATGAGTGCTGCGTTGTTTTCTCGAAGGGGTATAGCTATCAATCGAAATATCAAGGGGTGAAGTATTACACGCAGTTCATGCGGAACGCCGCTCCTGTTGAAAATCAGGTTGAGTATTCCTTTGAACTAAACACGCATAACCGAACGCTACTCGACCAGATTCAGAACGCCAAGCGTCGGTCAGAAGCCCTGCGAAAATATCCCGGTTCCTTTGCCGAAACGCTGGTAGCTTTACAAAAAGAAAGAAAGCTCTCAAATAAACAGTTAGCAGACCGTTCGCTCGTAGGAGAAAAGACCATCCAGCGTTTGAGAAATGATGAAGAGTATCCAACATCTGTACAGACAGTTCTGGCGTTATGCGTAGGATTAAAGCTGCCACTGCCGGAGGCTGAAATGTTTCTTGGTAAAACTGACTTTAAATTAAATTCATTGAAGGGCGAAGGATACGTTTATCAATGCGTAATGGGAGCCTGTGCAGAGAATTCAATTTATGAAATAAATGAAATGCTTAAAGAAAACGGAATTACTCCTCTGGGGAGCGATCCCGATCTTCAGTAATACAAGGGGTGATATGGAATGAAAGGTTCAGAATGTAAATTCGTAAAATACATGGAAGGCTCTGACAAGCGCTTTGTCATCCCGGTGTATCAGAGAAATTATGACTGGAAGACAGAAAACTGCAAGCAGCTGTACGATGACCTTGTAAAAATCATCAAGGGGCACCGGAAGAGTCACTTCTTTGGGAGCCTCGTTTCCGTTTACAATCCGGACGGCCACAATGAGGAGTTCCTGATTATCGACGGCCAGCAGCGTCTTACGACTGTATCGCTTTTATTTCTTGCCATGTATAACCTGATTGATAAGGGTGTCATTGTGCCGGAGACCGCTAATCTGAAGCAGCGGATTTTTGAGGAATACCTTGTGGATAAGTGGAAGCCGGAGGATACTCGTATCAAACTCAAACCAGTAAAGAATGACCAGACCGCCTTTGGAAAGCTGTTCTCTGATCCGACGGAGCATATCCGCGAGTCAAATCTGACCGTGAACTACGATTATTTCTATGACCGGATTCAGAAGCAGGAAATCACCATCGACCAGCTTTATGATGCGATTTGCTGTTTGGAGATTATAAATATCCGTCTGGATATGGATGACAATCCTCAGCTCATTTTCGAGAGCCTAAACTCGACCGGCCTTGACCTCAGCGAAGGCGACAAGATCAGGAACTTTATTTTGATGGGCTTACCGCCCAAGGAGCAAGAGGCCTACTACGAGAAATACTGGAATAAGATCGAGGTCTGCACGAAATATGATGTAAGTGCCTTCATTCGGGATTACCTGAGTGTAAAGCAGCAGGCCATCCCGCAGCAGAAGAAAATCTACATCAATTTTAAGGACTTTGTGGAGCTCAGCAAGATTGACACCGAACCGTTGCTCGCTGAGATGCTAGCCTATGCAAAGCGGTACCAGATTCTTCTTGATGGTAATTCTGGAAGTACTGCCCTTGACGCTTGTATTGACCGACTGAACCGTCTGGAGACTACGGTAACAAGGCCGTACTTCCTCGAGGTGCTTCGCCTATATAATGAAAGCAAACTGACTTTAACACAGGTCACGGAGATTTTCCTGACGACAGAGAGCTATCTGTTCCGCAGGACGATGTGTGATCTGCCAACAAATGCTCTGAATAAGATTTTTCTCATGCTACACCGGGAAATCGTCCGGTACGACGGCACCGAGGATGACTATGTCGAGAAGTTCAAGTATGCGCTTCTCTCAAAGAAGGAGCGTGCCCGCTTCCCGGACGATGTGGAGTTTAAGGTGGCATTTGAGGAACGTCCAGTTTATCTGATGAACAGTAAGAATAAGATTTACCTCCTTGAGCGCTTCGAGAATTTCGGCACTTCGGAGGATAAGGATGTATACCGCCACTGTGATGACGGCACCTATTCCATTGAGCACATCATGCCTCAGCATCTGACACCAGTATGGCAGAAAGAACTGGGTGATGATTATGAGCAGATACATGAAGAGTGGCTACATCGTATGGCAAATCTTACACTGACGGCCTATAACTCGAAGTACAGCAACAGCTCATTCACCGAAAAGAAAACCATGCAGAATGGCTTTGATGATAGTGGTATCCGCATGAATACCTGGATTGCCAAGAAGAACAAGTGGACACTGGCAGAACTGGAGGAACGCAGCGAATATCTCATGGGTCGGGCTCTTTCAATCTGGGCAGCACCTGTCACAGAATACAAACCGGAAGAAAAACAGCTTGATACTTATACGCTTGAAGATGAGAACGAGCTGACCGGACGACTGATTGCAAAATTCACCTTTAAGAACACGGAACAGCCGGTAACGAGCTGGGTTGAGATGTTCCAAAAGGTTATTCAGATTCTGTATGCCGAGGACAAGGCTATTATCACAAAGCTGGCCATGTCGGAGGAGGAGAATATTGCTCTTCACTTCAACACTAATCCGGATGCATTCACGAAGTCAGTGGAGATTGGTGACGGCATCTATGTATGGACAAACACCAGCACGCAGAGCAAACTGTCTGTCCTTAGTCGCCTCTTCAAACTGTACAATGAAGATCCTTCTGATTTAGTTTTTTATCTACGTGATGAAAATGAGGCCAATGAGGATGAGCCGGGCAGCCGTTACGAGCTCCGGAGAAAATACTGGACGTGTGCGCTTCCGATTATCCAGAAAGCGCACGGTGAGGACGGTTCTTTCTCCAATGTTAATCCGTCAAGGGATAACTGGCTCAATGGCTCCTTCGGTATCGGCGGTTTTTATCTATGCTGCGTAGCAAACTATGATGCAGCACGGGCAGAGGTCGTATTTGGCAGAGGAAATAAGCAAGAAAACAAGGACGCCTTCGATAGCTTGTACACACATAAAGCGGAAATAGAATCAGCGTTGGGCACGACGCTCCAGTGGAACCGTGGTGACGATATCAAATCGTCCAAGGTTTTCATTCAGCTGAATAACGTCAGCATTGAAAATGAGACCGACTGGCTCCAGATGGCAAACTTCCACGCCGACTGGACGAAGAAGTTTTATGATGTAATTGTGCCGTTTATAAAGGGATGAGGAACCGATATGTATGAATCACTAACTGCACTAATCCCTATATTGAAAACGGGCAAGGTTAAAAAATAACAGCGAGGTGATATGAAGTGAACAAAGATCCATTTAAGGAATATATCAAAGAATCCGAGCCTGCAAAGCGGGACAAAGGCTATGCATGGCATACGGCCATTGGCCTGCAGGCGGTTGATGGACTGAAGACATCAGAATATCTGGTGCATACCGCTGTCCGGAATATCGAGGGCGAGATTTCCTTTGAAGAGGCTAATGCGCTTTTGCAGACCTACTACGAGGAAAATCCTACCCGTGATGCGTCAGACCGCACAGAGGAGGCAGACAAGGTTTCGGCGCGGATTGCTACACTTCTTTCCGAGAAGGCTTTCAGCTTTACACCGAATGAGTATCTTTCCATTCATAGGAAACTGTTTACCGGTATCTATTCTCACGCCGGACGCATTCGGGATTATAACATCACGAAGAAGGAATGGGTGCTGAACGGAGCGACTGTACTTTATGGAAGTGCCACTGAGCTTCGGGCGACATTAGATTATGATTTCTCAGAGGAGAAAAAGTTCTCTTATAAGAGTCTTTCAATGGATGAGATCATCCAGCATCTCGCGTTTTTTATTTCCAGACTATGGCAGATCCATGTTTTTGGAGAGGGCAACACAAGAACGACGGCGGTATTCTTCATCAAGTATCTGCGCACATTGGGCTTTGATGTGACAAACGATATTTTTGCCGAGAACGCATGGTATTTTCGTAATTCACTGGTCAGGGCGAATTATAATGACCTGAAAAACGGCATTCACGAAACGACGGAGTTCCTTGAGGTATTCCTACGCAATCTTCTGCTGAATGAGAATCATCCGCTTCATAACCGGACATTGCATATCAGCCGCACCTTTAAGGAAGCAGAAAAACCGGACATTGAAACTGCAAAACCGGACATTGACGATTTAAAAGCGGACATTGAAGCTGCTTTTCAACCGAAAACGGCAAACCATATTTTGAAGTTGCGTGAGACATTTCCGGGGCAGACGATCTTTGGACGGTCAGATGTAATGAAGGCGATTGATATTAAAGCATCCAGAGCTTCTGATCTTCTGAAGGAAATGATGGAACATGGAATCATTGAGCCGGTGTATGGACACGGAAAAGGTAAGTATCGCTTCCTGCGGCAGTAGAATGGATGTGAAAGAGATACGGCATGAAGACAAAGAAAATAAGGAAAGGTTTATTTATAGCATTATCTGCAACAGGATTCAGTCATTCGAAAAATTCGAATAACTCATAATTACAAGAGGGTTTAGTTATCCGATAATTTTGGATAACTGCTGGTAGTGGTTATTCACAGGGCGAAATTGGAAAAATAGTATTTGCTCAATTCGCAAATCAGTTAAATGAACTATTCGGGATTTCCGAATAGTTAAAATCTAATGGAAGTTGGGGCATATGTGATACAGATAAAATGATGACCGGATGCCAGGTCGAGATGGTGAAATCCGGCAACTTAACTCCCTGTGAGTGTATGGCAAATTCGTGGCCAGAGTGGATGGATTGTGTAGAAGTTGAGCGTTCTTCACTGTCTCAACGGTCAAGACAGCGGCAGGTGGCAGCAGTATAAACTTGCCTTACATTGTATAGGTAGAAAAGACCTTATGCTGACTTGTTCCCATAGACTTCAATGGTTAAGAGCGTGATATGGATGTCAAATTTGCCACAGATTGCATCGGCGTGTAGCTGTGAATGCGCGATTTCAGAAGGTGTGGACATGTTTCAGTTTTGATAGGATATGTTTCCGCAAACGGGCACAAAGCCTGACATCAATCAGAAGGTATCGTGCCATGTGGAGACTGTGGTGGGACTACACAGAAAGGATATGTAAAAATCCTTGAATTTAAGCACTTTGTAGAGTTTTTCAGTTTCAACAAAATTGGTGAAAATCGCAGGGAAAAAGAGCTTGTGAGGAAAGTAACTGTTGTTGTAGCGTTAGATCTCGGTTGTGGGAACACAAAGAATTCTGAATATGAAAGTAAATAGAGAGCTATCAGATATATTGATAGAACATAGGGATACTTGAAGGAGTGTCCCTATTTTTTATATTAGGGCATTCCATTAGGAGTGCCTTTTTCAATTCAA
>ERZ773162.1258-NODE-1258-length-21231-cov-8.548782_pt1 | contig 21231 bp, 27 predicted proteins | sample MGYA00511113_ERZ773162 | MGnify/ENA primary metagenome ERZ773162 (study PRJEB29015, sample SAMEA2737807) | human gut metagenome | biome: human gut; feature: human-associated habitat; material: faeces | place: China | collected 2012 ... | reverse complement strand
ATATAAGATAAAATATATTATACAATGCAATTCAAATGCAACAAACCCAGTAAAATCAAGGGCTTTCGGCGTATTTAAGAAATAATGGTGGAATATTATGATTTTAAATATTGATTAGAAGATTCACAAAAAAATAAAAAAAGATTTGACAAGTTATATCCAAGTGGATATAATAAAAACAAGTAATTGAGAATAAAAAAGGCTACCTTCTTTTCAGAAGATAACCTTCAAAGGTAAGGACACTTCCTGAATTGGCAGTTCAGGTTGTTCCGAAGATATGAGACAAACATATCGTCCAGAATGATAAACACGACCTTACCTCTATACATATTGTATGGAGATAGTATAGCATAAAAACCCAGTAAAATCAAGGGTTTCCGGCGTATTTAGATATTTGTGGATAGAAATTAAGCGGTATGTGATCTCAGTCTCATACCGCTTTTATTTTGCTTAATTACTGTCAGATTTACCCGTCTTATTTGTTTTACCAGAACAATAAGACAACCGACCAGTTACCACGCTGATCGTCCTCCGGAGCATTTACCAGATGCAGCCGTTGGAACAAAACTAAATACGAAAAATTCAACTTAGCACATTTCTTTTTGAAAAAGGAATATGGTAGGGTGTATTTAATTTTGCCTTTTATGAGGTATATTTTAAACCACAATCACCTGTTCTGTCAAGAATAAACGTGTGTTTGGGTGTATTAAAGTTATATAAAAGGTATTACTTGTTATATACTCATGAATGGTTGGACAGGGTTTCAGGATTCCTCCTGGATAAACAAAATCGGTGTCGGCGAGCCTAACTAACAAAATCGTCGGGGTGGATCTGGTGCATCTATCACCGGATCAATACCTCAGGGGTTGAAGAGATTGCAAGACCTCATATGCCTAACCCGTAACTCCTATTGGTACGAAGTTACGGCACATTGGTTAAGAATAGCATACACGGGGGTGAGAAGGTTCGCCCAGATTTATCTGGGGTATGACCTGACCACGGCAACCTACTGAATTGTAGGATTGCGGAAATGGACAAGTATTAGAAATGATACGTAGTGAGGGCGTGGATCAACCACTATTAAAGTCCAGACGGTAACGAAGACGACCGTACTCATAGATTTGTACCGCACTCCAAGGAACACGGATACTTCTGAAAAAGTGGATTGAGTGAGACAGAGTTTTCTAAAAATTTTTTCTGTAGGGAAACTCTGCCCGATCCAGAAAGCCGTTGCTTTTCCCCTATGGATTATTCGCCTTCGGCGGTGTCAACGTCAAGTGTTTCCATAAAAATACCATAAAAAATCTGCGTTAATTAATAGTGTTCAGAAAGTGAAATATCGTTAGGGGAAAAATCACTCTGAGAGAGCTAGAATCAAATAAAAAAATAAAGGTAAGTAAATCTTCCTGAAAGCAATTATAAGAGCAAATAGGGTCGATTTCGTGACAAATAGTTAAGTAATACGGGTATGCGCGTGATGCGATACCAGAAAGGATACAGAATGGCAAAAATTAATAACATAGTAAAGATGATCGAGTTTACGGACGAAAACGATCTGTTCTGGAAATTAGATCGGTACATGAGTACGGATCGTTCGAGGGCGAAAGAGAGCAAGGCCTATCGGGTCAAAGATATAAAATTAATAGACGAGCATCGAGTGATGGCGTACCTGGAAGAGGATCTAAATATCCTTCAGGTACGCTTTTTTAATGCAGATGGAGAGGAGCTTCTTCCAATGGATGAACCTCACACAGAGGAATACATGACATACCAGGAATTGCAGTTCATTAGTGATCTAGGCGCTATCACGCTTGAAGAGACAGAATATGACATTGACGAAATTAAATATGAGATAAATTCTTATGGAACACGTTGCGTGAATATTTATTTAATCTGAAGGAGAATGACAAAATGAAAAAATATGACGACGAACAATATAACGAAAAACCGGACAGTGATTTCGAAACAGGTTTCACAAATTATGAACGCTTATTATTGGAGCTGAACTACAAAAATTATTATCCGAATAAAACTACAAAAGAAATGGTTGGAGATAAGAATTATGAAGGGATGGAGACAGATCGGATCTCTGTTTACGAGAAAATTTTGAATGAATGTGGTCTTGATCCTGAAGCAGACTATGACAAAAATACGGATCATGCAAAACTACTCGAAGCAACTTACACGATTCTGCACAGTCTATTGGGGAATATTGACGCGTATCGAAAAGTTGAAACGGAATTTGTCACACAAGGTGAAGCGTTCACAAACCTTCAGAATAGGCTCAAGGATCTCAGAGCTGAGATTAATCGTGTTAAGGCTGAAATGCATTATAATGATTCAGATTTCACATTCATGTATTATACAAACTAAGGGGGTGCAATATGACAGATTTAATGTACACACCATTGGAGAATGTGTTCGCTGCTACAATGGAACGTGAGGGAAAGAACGTCACGGCATGGAGCAACGGTAAAGAGTTTACGGCTTTCTTCAGAAGGTGTGACGATGGACAGAGTACAGAGGATAGAATCACTGTCTATTATGGTGTGGACGCACCTGTAAAACAGGGTTCGCTTATCCAGTACGGCAGAAAAACCTATGTTCTGATGAATAAAGAAACAGAAGAAAATACTTGCTATTACAAATCATACGGTATTTCGACCAACGGAATATTGAACAGTAATAACGGAACAATCAAGGATGTGCCGATTTATGGATATGACATGAAAGATGGCATTGCCTACTCTGATAAAGTTTTTACGATGATAAGCGGTAATATGGAAATTATCACAGAAAACACGGATACCATAAAAGGACTGAAGATCAACGATACGTGCAATGTCTATGGACGGACATTTAAAGTGGATAATACTTACATCAAAGATGGTCTGTTCCATATCATCGCACAGGTGACAACAAACGAAGTAGATCCAATTCCAACACCTGAACCAGATCCGACAACAAAAAATAAGGTTTCGATCACATCATCAACGGACACGATTAAAATTGGTGGCTCTTACAAGGTTCTGAATGCAAAAATTATGGACGAATCCGAAAATGACATCACGGCGAATTATTCAGATGCAACATTTGAATGGACGTGCGCTATTGATGGAGAAGATTACACAAGTAACTGCACATGGGTTAATGGTACAACGTTCAATAGTAAGCGTTTAAAAATGAGTAGTGATAGAACAATGTTATCGAAGCAACTGGTTGTCTCTGTTGTTATTTCAAAAGATAAGGAAACATTAATAGGAAGTTCTTCATTTAAGATCACAACTTAATACAAAAGAAAAATAGGTGGGAAAAATATTCTCTCACCTATTTTTTTATGGCAATTTTTATTTCTTCAAATCTGGATCATCTGTTCCATTAATCATGTTCGGTAAATGCTCTGAGATAAACTGTTGCTTTTCTTCCAAGCTCAGGCCTTGCATAAAAGTTTCAAGAACATCCAGGTGTTTCTGGAGACGTTCTTTCCGATATGATTTCATCACAGCTTTATCCTGATCTGACACGTAATCATCAACTGTAAGCAGTTCCGTTGGATTGTTTTTATTATCTGGAATAAGTGCTAAGTGATAATCACATAATTCAGAGAGTATAATCAAATCCTGAAGTGAAAAGCGATCCTGAGTTAATTTATTTCTGAATGTCCCAACAGAACACCCAATGCATTCCGCTGCGACCTTTGGTTTTACGTCTGCATTCTCCATCATGTATCTCACGAATTTTGAAATCTGTTTCAAGTTATTTGTATCCATAATTTTACACTTCCTTTCACGAAAAAGATTATTTTATCATCATTATATCATGAATCAGAAAAACTTACAATAATTATAAAAATATCATCAAAATAATTACTTATAATAACTAAAAACATGATTGACATATCACGAAAAACGTGATACATTATGTATAACAAATAAAAGGAGTATCATCATGAAGAGAATTATTGAAACTACAGAAGGAGAGATAGTCATTGGAGAGCTACTGGATCTGGTTGATTTCGTCCCAACCTACAACGTGATTTCATTAGATGAAAGACTGCGAAAGCGATTAGACGAAAAAGTAAAAGAGAATATGGAAAAACAGGGCATAACTTTCGAAAATTTCCAGGAAAACACATGGATCGAATTTGATTTATCCTATAAAGGATATGGAGTACAGAGAGTTGAAATTTTTAAAACCCTACTCGATGACGAGAAGAATAAGGAAGTTGACGTTTCATTAAAAGTCACTCTTGCCAATGGAGAATTACCAGAAGTCAACATGGTCATGAGCAATGTAGTACAACAGTATTTTTTCGGAAATGTTGGTCTGTTTGTGGAGAATAACCTACCAAGGGAATATTAGATAGCTTGAACTTAAACGAAGATCAGCTCTGGAAGATCGTGGAACCGCAAGTCAACGAAATTAACTTAATGCGCAAGTACCCAGCTTTCCTGAAACATAGTTTAAATACTAAGGCATCGGATTCAGAAAAAATTGGCAGTCGGATGATGAAAGAAATGCTTCAGGTTAATGAGGACATTACTCGGACAAAGTGGTACACGGACTTTCGCCATTCTTATATCAGTAGCATTTTGGATCAGCTTTATGCCGGGAAAATTCAACTCAACAATTCTGATTTTTGCACGTTGGTTGCCAATCCTTATGAGATGTTGAGGGCATCTGTCGGACAGAAAATTGAAACAAGTATCTTATCTGACTTCCAGTGCTATTGCAGTCGTTACGCTGATGGAGAAGAATTATATGGTTTTCGAAGCCCACACATTGCTATTGGTGAGAACGCCATTCTGGAAAACACTTATCGTGACGAATGGAAGTGGTTTAATTTCACGGATCGGATTCTGATTATCAATCTGTTTGGAAAAGGTGCTTTCTTGTCGGATATATGGCAGGGCAGCGATCAGGATAGTGATGTGGCTTATATTGGTAACGATCCTACTATTCTTCAAGCGACCAAAGAGACTGTTGAATCTGGAAAGTATCTCGTGCCAATCAATGGTCTTTCGCCAGAAAATGATCCACAAAATTATACTAATGAAAGAATGGCGACGATCGACGGCAAGCTGGCGAATGATATGATCGGAAGAATTTGTAATCTGGCAAGAGATCTTCAGTGCTTGTATTGGCACCTTTATAACATTGGATCAGAAGAGAATAAGAGAAAGTATCTTCCTCAAATCTACGATGACATTTGCATTCTTAGTGTTGCATCTTGTATTGCTATTGATTCTGCGAAACGACGATACAAAGGCGTGGAATTGGTCACAGAGCTGAAAAAGTTGAAAGAAAGACCATATCTCAAATCCAAAGGAGCCATTCTGCAAAACGATGGTACCATCACGCTCGTGGAAAAAAGATATAAGAAGTGTTTCTCCAATGAAACCATTCGGAAATACCAGGACTGTTTGAATGCAAGAAACGCTGCATCGACAGAAGAAGAGATCCAGAAGTTTACGGATAACATAAATGAAATCCTAATGAGAGAAGATCCACACATGGTACGTCCTCTCTTTACGAAAGGGCTAAAATCCAAGCCAAAGAAGAAAAAGAAGCACTTTCCAGATGAAGAGAGCCAAAAACTATACCAGGAAAAGCAGATCCTTGCAGCGCAAGAGCGCAAAGAGCTGGAAGAAAAAATCTATATCCCCCTGGAATGCACAATGGATAAGCTGGCGAAAGTCATCAAAGGACATCTGGAACGAGCTGAAAGAACAAAGTTGATTACGTTTACAGAGATCTTAAATCCAATTCCAAAAGGCTTCAAAGCAGACTACAATCGAATCACGGCAGTGGAAAATATTGCTATTGAATGGAATAATCGTCTCAACCAGCTTTACGCAAAATATAGGGATGGAGATATTTCAGGCGAAGAGATGTTTCAACAAAAGCAGAATACGATCCAGAATGCCATTAACGCTATTAAATATGTGGACGATGATTGCAAGATTAAGAGAGAGGTCACGGCGTGGGATGTTCATAAGATGATTCGTGATGTGTATGACATTCATTCTGAAAAGGACAACCATGGAAAGATTAAGAGAGTGGATGGAAAAGTCGTTATGGTCGATAAACGGAATAAGAAGCTCATTGGAGATAAGAAGAAACAGTGTGTAGGACAGAAATTACTGCAATGGGTTTATGAAGCGTTTCCTGAAGAGTTCATGGAGGTATTTAAACACAACGTCGGTTATGTTTCATATTTAGAGGAAGTAAAAGAGAGTGATTCTTCTTCCATTCAGAATATGAAAGATTTGAAAAAGTGGCTTGATACAAGGGAAGTATTCGATCTGTACGGTAAAAAATATAGAATCGGAAAGAAAATCGCTCCATATAATGAACACTGATTATTTAATGTGGGTGGATGGTATGTGATGGGATATTACGTCCCATCCACCCATTAAAGAAAATCCCCCAAGTGGATAGTAAATAGTGTTCAAAAAATATAAAAAATTTATGGGAAATTTTGATGTGACTTCGAACATAGATAATGAAGTATATGGTATATTAAAATAATAATTATATCACGAAATAAAAAATAAATCAAGTGGTAAAATTATCGCAAAAAACAACTGTTTGCTTAAATTCACATATATAATCGAAAGGTGATTGATTATGTCTCAACAAGAATTACGAGAAAGACTCCTTAATATCATCAAAAACGAGGGAGTCAATCAGAAATTTATATCAAAGCAAACACATATTAACGAAGGACTACTTTCGAGATTCAAAAACGACAAAGCAGAACTTGACTATCTGGATAGTAGATCATTGGATAACTACCTTCAATCGAAGGGATATTAATTAGGTATTAGCTGTCATATGGATCAATCTATCTGACGGTTAATATAGATTGTCCAACGCTGCCGAATTTCTTTGGCTAACTGGATTCATCTTTTTCATTATTTCGGATATTCTCCTTTCTTTCCGATGCTTATGCGTTGGTTTTTTCCGAATAGTGGCATACGAGGACGGTTCAATGCCGTCGCATCCTGATATTCAAAATTGGATGTTCATTAAAAGCGTATAGAATATACACTTTTATAATTAATCTACAATACTGTATTTTAATTGCAAAACAGGTCTTTTGTGGGGTTCCCTGACCTCCTTTCTAATTGCTATGGAAAGAACCCCATCAAATTTGAAACGATGTACGTCCGTTGGGACGTTAAAAATATAGATATTATTTGTGCGAAAAATAATGGGTCTGATCGGATGAAACGTCTATGGGGCATGGGTCAGAAACAGGAAAGGAAATACGATGGAAAACACGAATGAAATTACAAGCATTAACCAAGTGGCAGATGGGGTGTCTATGAAAATTGACACAACAAAAGGAACTGAGGTTAATACTGAAGATTCCGTCACGATGTCAAAGGCTGATTTTGATAAAGCCATCCAGAGTGCGGAAGATAAATTAAGAGGAAAATACTCGAAGGAGATCAAAGAGCTGAAAGATAAAATCCAGGAACTTACACCTGTTCAGAAATCTCAGGCTGAAATTGATCTCGAAAATCGCATCGCTGCATTAGAGGAGTCTGAGCGAAATATCGCAGCCCAAAAGAGACGGTTGGATGTTCAGGAAAACCTGTCCAATAAAGGCGTGGATAAAGCGTTGGTTGACTATCTTAAAGATGATGCAGATGTCGATGCACTGGTAAATATTATTGATGGAATCGTCAAATCACGAATGAAATCGAATGGTTATGTACCGACAGAACATTCTTCTGACGAAAAAGTTACACCAGAGGAATTTAAGAAAATGACATACTCTCAGAAGCTAGAGCTTTCAGAACGTTCACCAGAACTTTTTAAGAGACTATCTTCGAGAAGATAAATTAAACAGTAATTATTGAATTATTGCATAGACCTATCCTGTGTGGATGGGTCTTTTTTATTTGAAAAATTATAACGAAAGGAATGATAAAAATGGCTATAGTAGTACCAGGAATTTTTGCAGACGCTACAAACGCTGCAATGGATCATGCAGTCCGAATTGGTAAAGTGGCTTTTGATGCCACAGATCTAGTACCAGATATTACAGAGTGTGGAGATGAAGTCCATTTTCCGACTATTGATCGGATCACAGATGCAGAAACAATGGTTAAAGGAAAAGACTTAACACCATCTGAACTGTCTATGACAGATAACAAAGCGGTCGTTCGGCAGGTCGGAAAGGCTGTTCGAATCTATGACAAGGATGCAGCTCAAACCAAAGGAAGAGTCGTAGATCTTATGGCAGAACAGATCGGTGAGACAATGGCGGATCGTGTTGACGCTGATCTTGTCGCGGAAATGGACGCAGCGACCGCATACAAAACTGCAACTGCAAAGGCAGATGCAATTACATACGATGAGGTAGAAAAGGGATTTGATGTTTTTGGTGATGATGTTGCTACAAACTCTTTCGCTGGAATCATTATCAATAGCAGACTAAGAAGCTCCTTTATGGCGATGCCACAATTCACCAAAGTGGATTATACCTTCGCAAAAGAGGGTAATGGTACCGTTGATGATAATGGAGTAATTGGTTATTGGAACGGTATTATTCCAGTTATCGTGTGCAACAATAACACTTACGATACTGCCAATAGTGAATGCAAAACCTACATCGTTAAGAAAAATGCGCTGGGTATTATTGTTCAGAAGGAGACAAGCGTTGAGGAACAGAGAGAATCTCTCAAAAAAGCGACGCTTCTTTCAGCGGATAAACTCTACGCAGTAAAACTTCTTAACACGCAGGGCTGTGCAATTCTTCGAAAAACAATCGCATAGATTGGCAATAGATAACTTCATGGAAGTTCTCGATCCATGATTTTTTATTAATGGGGTGTGATTTCATTATCACATGATGTTGCACCCTATTCTTTTAAGGCAATTTTTATTGTCAGGAAGGAAAAACACCATGCTTAACGCACGTGATTTAAAAGAATATAGATTGCTTCATGGTCTTAGCCAGCGAGATGTTGCCATGTACTGCAATGTGTCATATCGCCTGATTGGAGAGGTGGAAAACGGACAGAAAAATCTGACGGATTTTAATTATCACGAGATCATTAAAGGGATTAACAGTGCAGTCCAGGCGAAAGCCAGAGGGACTTTTGAAGAAGATAAAAAGAAATTCAACGAAAAAGAAAATGAATACGAGCGCAATCGGATTGCTCAGAAAAAAGCTGAGGAAAAGATTGCGACAAAAAAGAAAAGCACTCGATCATCTTCCAGTAGAACGGTTGAGAGTGAACCAAAGTAGAGGAGGTTACAGTGTTTCAAGTAGAAAAAATTTGTAGTCGTGGGTACATGCAAAGTACCGAAACACGATTACAAGAATGCATAATTTTGATAGAAATGAAAGCCTTATTAAACAAGATTTATTGAATATGTTACCTGAATGGTGGACACAGTTAAATCCAGATAAACATTATCTGGTACTGACGAATGATTGTGATTCGATGTTCAGTTGTGTGCGTTTAAAAACTCTTTTCGGATTGGAGATCGGCGGATATTATGATTTCGAAAGTGGGCTATGGCTCAATCAGGAAAAGACTTGTTACGGGTGGAAAACACCTGTCTTTGTTGACCTATCAGTAGGCCAAAATCAATTATGTTTTGATAATCACAGAACATTTCTAAAGAACCATAATAGGGTTAATCCGAATGTTATCCATAAGAATAGATTCAACGAAAAATATAATTTCGGAACGATCACATTAATAGCTGCATTATATGGTGGTGTGGATCGAATGAATGAAGAATTAAAGACCATGCTACTTGCCGTTGACGGTGGATTCATTGGGTATTACAAAAACGGCGGACGTTATTCAAATATTAATCTGTACTGGTTGGATAAGTTGGGCTTGACAGAATATCTTGTTCCGATCCTGGAAAAAAGAGATATGAAATATTTCCAGGATTTTTCGGTTGATCGTGGGCTATATGACAAAATCGAAATCAACAAAGAAGGCTATCTGGAATCACCCACATACTCTGATTCTGTGCCAGATTATCAATTTGAATTAGTACAACCCGTGCAGAAGATCTTTACCACCACATCGGGTGTGATGCAGCGTGTTAAAAATCAAGAAAAAATAATAGTATCGGCTGAGACGTATGAAGGAAAGTACGTCATCAACATCGCAGTCTGATAAAAATTGAGGAATAAAAGGAGTAAAAATAATGACAAGAACTGAGTTTGAAGTTTTTAAAAACGAAAATCTACTAAAGAGATTCTACTGGTGTTATGCAATCGCAGAAAGAAAGTACCTCACAGAAAAAGGTTACAACTTTTCAGATGTACCCACTATAAATCTGATAAATTCTTTTGGGTGTTCGATAAGACAGACGATCTTATGAAGGATGTAAAAATCTGGAAAGACGAACACAAAAAGAAAGTGAGTGAAGCGGTTGAGTGATAATCTCACACAGGAAGAGATTCAGGATCGGTACGGTCATGGATTATCTGAAGATAAGATGTGGAATACACCAAGGATTAATGAACGTTATTATGGTGGTGTCGATACGGGTGAGGGAATTGGTTCAGATAATAGCATTATTGAGATCGTGGATCATAATGGTATTCAGGTGTTCGAATTTGCGTCCAACAAAATCAAGCCTTATGAATTTGCCGATCTCGTGCGTGAGGTTGGAGACTATTATAATACTGCTTTACTCGTAGTGGAAAAAGCATCCGCCGGACATACCGTGGTAGACAAGCTCTACGACAGTGGCAGTCGATACCTGAGACTTTACAAATACAAAGAGTATGATGCCAAAGGTAAGGCTCGAAAGAAACCTGGATTTCAAACGTCCGCCAAGAGCCGACCTATTATCATCAATAGGTTCGTGGAGATGTTCGAAACTGGACAGATACTTATTAATAGTAAGTACCTTTTGGACGAAATGAAATCATTTCAACTGGATGACCACGGGAAGCAACAGGCCGTACAAGGCGCAAAGGATGATAGGGTCATGGCTTTTGCGATGGCACTTGAGGGATTGACTAATGGCGTTTGGTATATTTAATAAACGCTATTTACGAAAGGAAAATAATAAAATGGATTATAAAGAATATCAAAAAATTATCGACCAAAGCATGGTTGAATATGTAAAAAACGGAGGTAGTCTTTTCTATATGTCGAAAGAGTACCTTTTTGATTATGACGATCCAAACGATGCAGCGGATCATAAGAAAATTTTAGCTGACAGAGCTATTCAAGCGATGTACAAAAAGGAAAAATTGCCAGACGGAATACGCCTGAAGCAATGCATCTTCCATGGAAGGAATGACAAACGATGAACCCAATTAGAGCGATTAGAAATTTTTTCGGAAAAGGAGTGGAAATGAATACGGATAAAACGTACTGGTACAGAGATGAAATCCAGAAAATAAAATATAAAGACAGAATCAACAGGGTGGAAAGCATTGACGAATATCTGCGAAGAGAGCATAAGGTTCTTCAGATTCCGTCATTCCAATTCAAAGAACACGAGTTTGAACCTACCCGTCTGGTGCTTCAGACGTTAAAGTCAATTATCAAATTTCATAGCTCTTACATATGTGGATCGCCCGTTTCAATCACTGGTGACAAGGAATTTGTGTCATTATTGAACACAATTTATAAAAAAGGTGGATATACAAAAACGGATCTCGAGGTGGCGAAGGATCTGATTACATACGGCGATTCTTTTGAATACGTCTATCTTGATGGAGACGGAAAGATTCGCTCAAAAATCATCCGAAATAAAGACTCCTATCCGATTTATGATTCCTATGGAAATTACACTCACTTTGTGGAGTATTGGAAGGATGAAGATACCAGGCGAGAGCATTATATTATTTATTATCCTGATAAAGTGGAGATTTATGAGGACGGAACGCTGACGGATACGAAAAATAATCTTACAGGACTTCCAATCTGGTACAGTGCTATGGATAAGTCAAAATATGACAAGTTTGGTGATCCGTTTCCTCTCGATCTGATTGGAATTATGGATACGATCGAAGCTCTGCTATCAAAACTGGACACGGCAGTAAATACCTTATCCCTATCGCCACTAGGTATCGTGTCAGGTCAGCGTATGGATTCAAGTATTCCGACAAATATCGTTGGTGCAGTGATGAACCTGGAAGATGGAGCTACGTTTAATTGGGCGAATGCTCAGATGGATAGAGAGAGTATCAAGCTGGAATTGGATTATGTGATCCAACAGTTCTATGCTATCGCTTGTGTTCCTGCAAGTTGCTTAGGTCAAAGTAATGTAGCGAATGTGTCAGAGACTTCTATTACCATGTTATACCAACAGTGTGATAATTTTGCCCGGCAGTATATCGCCAGTATGAAGGAAGGATTCGAACAAAGACTTGCCTACATCCGCAAGCTGATGGAATATAACGGTCAAACAGTGGCGGATGAAGTATATGATAGTGTGAATTTTTCATTTAACGTTGCGCGGCCTGTTGATAATGCTTCAGATATGGAGAATATGCAAATTCAGTATAACTGCGGAGCGATCAGTAAGCAAACGATCATCGACCGATCCCCTTATACCACAGATACCGCCCTTGAACTGAAACGAATCGAAGATGAAGCGAATGCAAAAGTGGAACAAGTGGTAGATACTAAGACGGAAAAAATTGAGCTGGATAAAAAAGTTGATTAATATATAAATATTATGGATTTGTCCCATAAATAATGGTATAATCATTTATATATGTACGAATGGAGTAGTTATATGGATGAAAAACTATTAGAGATGGGAAAATACAATTTAGTATTTAATGAAATTTTGGGAATTGATATTGAAGAATATACTATTTATAGATCGAAAGGTCTGCCAGCACATTTATTGAATCGTCATCATGAAAATTGTTTAAAATATATTGATTATATTCCAGATATAATCAATAATCCGGATTATATAGGCGTCAATCCGAATGAAAATGATGATTCCATTGAGCTTATTAAAAGATACAAAGATAATATCCTAATTGGTATAAAATTGGATAAAAGCGGTGAGTATTTGTATGTATCAACAATGCATAGCATTGCGGAATCAAAAATAGAAAGACGTTTACATAGTGGTAGAATTAAAAAATTTATTGTTGACAAAATTGAAAATGAATAGTATAATAACATCGAAAAGTAAATAAGATAGTAATAAGCATAGTTGTTTTTGAGGTCGGAAATGGTTCCCGACGCACTCTGCAAAGAGTACCTGAGATGATGGATACGCCGCCCATCCTTAAATGACTATGCTTTTATTATGTCAAAGAAATATGAGCATTCAGGAAAATATTAACACCATTTTTCTGAAAAATAAATCAGACTACTGTTTTGTTGTAATCCATAAATGGAAAGATCGCGCCAGTGATGAAATGATTAAAATGGAAAAAGAAGAGAAGGAAGAAGAGTTCCATAAAATTATCCCCATATTCCTGAACCGTAACGACAAAAACAAAGAATAAAAAGGCTCTGTATTGCGAGATTTTAAATTCTAAGGTAGAAATCTTAGGGTAGCGATCGTGAAAAACGCATACAGAGCCTTTTTCTATCCTCATATTTTTCAGTTGGACAATCTGATTCCACAAAAAGTTGGATTTGATGCATTTGACTTCACAAATTGTGGAGTGAAATTACCCCCATATTTATTTTTGGAGATTTTGGATTCCGGCTGGACAGGGTTCTATATAGATTTCTATTATGGCAGCGTGTTATCTCCATGCGGAAGATGGATCAGGCGTTTATCCCCTGTTTGGATACTCGGATGCTAAAATGCAAATTACAGAAATATACCCCTATGGGTATACAGAAATTACCCCCATATTTTTCAGAAATTGCAAGCGATTTAAAAACTGGATTTTGCATATATATAGGGGGTATATGACGCGATAGGGATTTGTGATTTTAACCCCTATTGGTATAGTTTAAGACTATAATTCAAAAATGAGTTTTTGCTTAATTTTACCCCTGGTCTTTTGTTGGTATTATGGTATAATCAGGATGCGAAATTGCGCGATCGGATAAGGTGGAATCATGGACGGGGATATTTTGGGAACTGGTTGGATTGGTTGGGTGGGAAGAATCCCTTATTTTTTACGGCTTTTTCACGTAATTCCGTTCAGAAAAAATCCTCCAACTGGAATCATGGAACCAAAATTAACCCCTAAGAGAGCAATCCAGCCGCCGGAAAGCAAGGAAATTTCGCCCTATCAAGCCAATCAGTTGCATACCGGAAGGTTTATGCCAGATCATCATAAATGAATAATATACATGATAAAATGAATAAATAAACGCATAAAGAAAGCACCCACTTTTTACAGTGAGTGCCTTTTTTATCAATCCAATATTCAGTTATAAGTGTTCATTATTCGAAATAGTTAAGATCTGAAGTGAGCTTATTCTTACTCTCAGCCGATCCATGGATGTAAAACCGCATGGTCGTCTCAATCGTGGAATGTCCGGCAATATCCTGAAGTGATTTGATGTCCTGGAGGTTTTCGCATTTCTTAGAAATCTTTGTTAAATACTGGTGTCGGAGCATGTGGGGATAGACGTTTAATCCTTTTGCTTCACCAAGGCGATGAATTAATTTATAAACGCCGTTTGCAGTTAAGGTTCCGCGTATACCGATAAATACTTTCTGTGAGTCTGTTGTAGGTCTATGTGCGATCCATTCACGTAGAAGTTTTTTATATTCTCCATGAATATTTATCTCTCTGTACTTATCGCCCTTGCCGCTTCTGATGATAATATAAGTGTTTTTGGTACTATCCAGATTAATAATATCGGATAATTCCAGATCAACAACCTCAGATTCACGCATACCTGTATTTAATATAGTTTGGATAATAGTTCTGTGAAGAAGGGATGCATTACCATCAACATAGCGTAAGAACTGAAATATTTCTTGACTATTCAATATTTCTACTTTCGGGTTGACGTTTCCTTTCTTCTTTTCTACTTTAATAGATTCGTTGCCGTAAGCGTTATGGAGAAAATTGCAAAAGCTCTGCACGGCTGCAAGTTTCGTATTGATTGTTGAAAGAGACGCTTTCTGTGTTTTATCCAGGTGTGTTCTGTATCCTTTGACATCTGTCGGTGTAAGCGTTCCGTTGAACGGTTCTCCGCTGGTTTCTTCTGTCCATCTGAGGAACATTGAAACATTACTCAAATATCCTTTTACGGTATTCTGGCTTTTTCCGATTCTAAGTAGTTCTTCCTGATAATCATGTAAAATCTGTTCTGTGTTTTTCATACAAATAACCGCCTTTCTTTTTTGTTACACTGTCCAGGTGCTAATAAAAGTATAACAAACATATATTCGAAAGTCAATATAATTTGTACGCATAATATAAATTATATGGACAAATGCATTTTATACCACATCCAAAAAGAACCAAAACCGCCGGAATTTAAGAAAGATAGAACGCATTTTTTGTCCATATAATTATTTTTGAGGATTTTATAAAACAGTTTATACCAGATATACAGAGCCGAAAAAGGGCAAAAGAAAAGCCGATCCTTTTATATAGGATCGGCTGCATGATCTGTATTATTTATGAAAACTCTTTTTTCGTGTCCCTGGTAACAACTTTTATATCACATTCCAGGGCATCCAATATTTTTACAAAATCATTTAATGAGTACGTACCACGATTGATTTTGTTTCGAAACGCCTGTTGCTCATATCCTAGTTTTTCCGCCAGATCTGGCAATGTAATATCTCTTTCAATTAGTATTTGCTTTATGATTTTTTTACTGTCCATAATATACCGCCTTCCTATATATAAATAAGATGAATTAAAAGCTATTGAAGTACAAATATAATATATCATACATATAGAAATAAATCAACAATGATTAAAAACAGTATAAAAATAATTATAAACAAATCAAAAATATATTGACAACAAATCAAAAATGATTTATAATTAGCTTGTAATCAAGAAAGGGGTAGCACCTAAGAACCTGGACAGTTTACCAGTGCTACCCACACAACCAAACAAAAAGGCGGTTGCTACTAATATAATAGCAGAGCCGCCGGAAAAAAGAAAGGTGGTTTTATTATGATGAATGTTTTTGTAACAAATTTAGGAAAGTACAACGAAGGTTGTCTAATCGGTGAATGGGTAACTTTACCAGTATCGGAAGAGGATCTGAAAAAAGTATTTCAGAGAATTGGAATTAGCAACGAACCGGACGAAAGCGGCAACTACTACGAAGAGTATTTTATCACGGACTACGAATGTGATTTCTATAACGTTGGTGAGTATGAAAGCATTGACACACTAAACGAGATTGCGGAACAACTGGAAGAACTTGACGAAGAGCAACAGGACGTTGTAAAAGTTATGATGTCAGAATGTGGCTATCAGCTTAATGAAGCTATCGAAAAAGTAAACAACGGAGAATATACAATCTATAACGATTGCGACGATATGGAAGATGTCGCGTATCAGATCGTGGAAGAATGCGGTTATCTAACAAACGTACCGGACAACGTAGCGCGATACTTCGACTATAAAGCGTTCGGAAGAGATTTAGGATTAGAGGGAACATTTATTTTTACGGACAACGGCGCGTGCGTCGAAGTGATGCAGTGATAAGGGGGCGGCGATATGACAACACAGAATATTATGGATTGGATCAGCGGACACGAAGGACAGAGCCGGAAAGAAAACTATTTCGACGTCGGAAACAAGACACAACATGTAGTGCGCTTCGAAAATGGCGACACGTATCAACATATCGAAATTTACGAAGGAATCATGCGGAAACACACCGAAACAATCATTAATAACAAGACCGTTCGCAAAGAAGAACTTTATTATCATTGTTTCGGGTGGAAGTCAACCACAACCACACGATAAAGGAGAAAATACATATGAAGAAAAAATTAGTTATGATTTTAGGAACGGCTTTATTAGTCGCTGCATCCTATTATATCGGAACAACTCAGGCGGCTACCATCGTGCCAGATGGCTATATTAGACTTGACGAATGCATTCCGCTGGACGACATCGCCTATTATTTCATTGACAAGTACGACTATCCTTGTTTTGAGCTGAAAGACACACTGTATCAGTTGGAAGATAAAAACAATGCAAGCTATGAAGAGATTATGCAGAAAATTCCGTCGGTTGACGATCTGAGGAAAGAAGGTTGGAACTTATGAGAGATAATAGAAAAATCGGTGTAGTAGAAGTAAAAGGCGGTTTTTATACTGCGGTCGTTATCGAAATCAATGTATTTGAATCAAAAATCATTGATGAAAGACATTTCGCAACGAAGGAAGAAAGTGAGACTTTCAAACGAACAATCACGAAGGAATACACAGAAAAGAACGTTAGTTGTGTGGTATCGTTTTTAGGATAAGGGGGGGAATGAATATGATTTTTTGGGTATTCGTGAGTCTGGCGTGTTTGGCAGAAAGTGAGTTTGACGGCGGCGCGGTTATTGTTGTTATCATCGGCGCGTTATTGTTGGGACTGGCAAAAGCGTTTTTATAAAAAAATAGGAAATATTAAAAAGGTCATGGGCATAAACCCATGGCTTTTTTAGTGCGTCTTATTAATTATTGAACACAATATAATATAGGATTTAAACGGCTGTATAGGGGTTATATAGCCTTTTTTGATGTGATCGAGCGCTTTATCTGTCCATTGTTTTTGATGGAAAATACAAGGATATATCCTGTATATCCTGGACAAAACTAACGTATTCCGCCCGGATCTGGAAGGAAGAAAACGCAGCGTATACGAGTTATAGTCCCCCGTGTCATGATGCAAAAAAATGAATATTTATACCTAAAAACGTAGGCGAACGCCAAAAAAATAAAACGCCGTCTAACGCTGTATTTATGGGCTATATGTGACTAATAGAAATAGAATAGGAAAATGTATAGTGAATAAGTAAAGAACGATATACGGGCATCTGGACGGGGTAGCGTGGAAAAGGTGAGACACCCCCAAACCGCCAGGGTGAAATATGCTATCCCAATTTTTTTACACCAAGAAAATTTGCCCCACCATACCACTCTTCCACCCTCTCACACCATATAAAAAGTAATACTATTTATACCGTAATCACACCGTTATTATATGAAAAGTAATACTAAATAACTAAGCCAGAACAAACAAACCAGATCGAAAATCAACTCCATCCGCACTCTCCTACTCCATCAAAAATATTTAATAAAACATGTTCAAAAAATATTGACTAACTACACTATCCAGATATATAATAAAAGCAGTTCAATAAATAGGAATGGCGGAAAGTAGGCAGTAAACCAGTTTAAGCAATACTCTTCCACTCTACTCAAGAAAGAAGGTATTTTCATGGCAAAGAAAAGACCAAGCTATACTCAGAAGCTTCAAGACGAAATCCAGAACCTTAAGAATGACGTTAAGGTGTTCCAGGCGGCATGTAAAAAACAAGATGAACTGTTAAATCAGATGAACGAAAATGGAGAGAACTCATTTCTAAATAGTCCGACCTATATCCAGATGAAAGAAAAAATAGCACAGTTGGAGAGTCGGGCCAATCTCAGTGAGTTAGGGCGGATCAGCGCGAAAGGTTCCGCCAGAAGAAATGCGGATCTGGAAAATAAAATCCTGGCTGACAACAAAGCATTCCTGGAACATAATGGCGATACGGATTACTTTGTTGGAATCACGGAATGTCTCAGAGATCTCAAAGAAATTGATATTATCAAAGGTCAATTATCTGAAACGGAAGGAAGAATTGAGGGGTATAAAACAATCATCGCTGAACGTGACGCTGAGATTGATCGGCTGCAAGGTGCCATCGCAGAATTGAAACATGACCAATCAACCGGAACTACTCTGCCATCTGAATTGCAAAAGGAATTAGATGAAGCTATAAAATGGAGAAATATTTATCATGATGATAGCGAGCGTCAACGTCAATTACTCGAAAAAGAAGAAAGACATTCGCAGAAATTATCTCTGGAAATTGAAAATCTGAAACTGCAATTATCAGAAGAGCCAACAACGGAGAATATTTCAGATGAAGAATTAGGCACTCTCAGTAAACATGAGATTCGAGATAAAGCGACTGAAAAGGTTGGCGGTGAAAGATTTTTTGATGTCGGATGGTCGGACTCTTATAGCAATATAAAAAGAGCTGAACTTATTAAGAGAGTTCACTACACGGAGACAATCTCTGAGCGGCGGCGGGAAGAAATTTTGGACTTGAGAAAACAAATTCAAGATAAGAGATTTTCCCAGTATTCGCAAGACGATGCAGTGACATATACTGCATTATTGAGTAAGAAAAACCGATTGGAACAAGATCTTGAAACATATCGTGGATACCTTAAAAAGGCGGACAAACGCAACGATGAACTTCAAGTTAAAATCGCAGAAATGGCAGCGGCTACTCTCTCGAAGGAAGAAGCAGTTCAAATCGTAGAAGAAAACATCGTCCAGGACACGGCGGCGAAAAAAGCAACACGAAGGAAAAAGGGTAGGCCGCAGACGATGACGGCGGATCAGATCGCACTGATCCATGTGTTGCGAGAACAAGGTTGCTCCATACGGCAGATTGCAAAGCAGCTCGGCAAAAGTGAGGGAACCATTCATCGCTATATTCATGAAAAGCAGGAGTGATATTATGGCGGCGGAATGTCAGGAAACATCCGAAAAAGAATAAGAAATAAAAGTGCCGGAAGGACAGATGGATAATACTACAGCCCTTCCGGTTCTTATTAAATCGAAATATCATATAATATATCACATAATTTATCGTATATTATATAATATATTTTATCATATAATATATAACATAGGATAAATGATATTATAATACATTGCTTAAAATCTCGTTAAGTACCTTAGATACTGACATTTTCTGCGCTTTAGCCAGCTTTTCTAATTTGTCCATATTACTCTCATTCATGTAAAATGTTTTAGCTACAGCTTTTCTTTTCTTTGGCGTATCGGCGAAAATTTTTGAAATATCAATTTTATTTTTGCCCGTTACCTCAGTAGTATTTTCCACTTTTTTATCAGGGGTGGTTTCGGTAATGTCCTGGTTGTTTTTGGATGCTTCAATTTCGGCGGTTCTTTCTTTTGCAGTCTTGACTCCTTTAGCAAATCTGTTTTCTGCCATTATAAAACTCCTTTCTCCTTCAGCTCTGCAATAACAGAATCATAGGTTGCCCGGATAGTATCTTTAGGGTAAAGCAAATTTACCGGTTGATGCTCGATCTCTGTGTTTTTTAATTTTACGGTCATAGGAATAACCGTATTGACGATGATGTTATTCGGGATGGAATAGTCATCGGAATTAATGTAACCAGATAATTCGTCAATAAGTTTTGAACGCTTGTCTACATTACAGAGAATCAGAGCGCGGACGTTATCTTCTTTCTGATCCATCTCCTCTCTGGTGTCATCCCATAAAGCACAAAATAGTTCCGCGCCGGAAATACTGTTGGAGGAAATATCACTCGACAGAACGATACTATCAGCGACGTAGAATCCATTAATGTTAATAGCACTCATAGATGGGTTGGTGTCGATCATGATGTAATCATATTGTTGCAAGTGAGCTGCATTGTTTTTCAGGAAGTATTCAAGGATATGCTCTTTATTGCTCCGTGACGCCATTGCCTTTTCTGTTTTAAATAACAGAATACTGGAAGGAATTAAATCGAGATTAGGAAGTTCCGGGATTGGAGCTTTCATGATTACCTCTTCTGCGGTCGGCTGATTCTTCGGAAGATTTTCGAAAATATCTTTGACAGTTTTAATTTCTGTATTTGCAGTATCAACGCCGCAGTTACTTGTTAAGTTGCACTGAGGGTCGATGTCAATTAAGAGAACTTTGGAGGTTTCCGCCAGGATTCCGCTGATATTAAAAGTATTCATGGTTTTGCCGGAACCACCTTTTAATGTTGCCATTGTTACGATTTTCATAGGTATACCAGTCCTTTCTTAGATACAATATGTATAGTTCTATATTAGCTCTTTTAGAAAAACTAATATATGATAAATTATATGATATAATATATTAGAAGTCAATAGAAAACAAATTCTAATATAAGATATCATATATGAGTTAATACATGAACAAGTATCATTTACATTGTATTTGTTCGTATATTAATTCATGTGTGATATAGTATATTAGAAATTATATGATAAATTATATGATATAATATGAGATAAAATATATTATACAATGCAATTCAAAT
>ERZ773162.1246-NODE-1246-length-21409-cov-3.536668_pt1 | contig 21409 bp, 23 predicted proteins | sample MGYA00511113_ERZ773162 | MGnify/ENA primary metagenome ERZ773162 (study PRJEB29015, sample SAMEA2737807) | human gut metagenome | biome: human gut; feature: human-associated habitat; material: faeces | place: China | collected 2012 ... | reverse complement strand
AGATTCCAGCATTTTTTATGTTCATTTATCTGGGGTCGAGTAGGGGCAGACTAGTCAATGCAGTAGTGGCTGAAGCAGGAAGCTTCGACTTCTATAAGTCGAAGTAGTTCTCGAATTCTAAAAATACACTTGCAGGACAGTGCAGAATCTTGTATGCTTATAATGAGTTAATATATTTTATTATTATGGCTACACAGGAGGAAAGGTCATGAAACAGGATATGATTGTTATTTTAGATCTGGGAAGTACAGAGAATACTGTACTGGCCAGAGAGATTCGTGCACTTGGCGTGTACAGTGAGATTTATCCCCATGATATCACTGTAGATGAGTTAAAAGCTCTGCCTAACGTAAAAGGTGTGGTTATTTACGGCGGTCCGAATCATATTGTTGATGGTGAGCGCATCGATGTAAATCCGGGAATTTACGAAGCGGGATTCCCTGTAATGTCCATTGCTCATGAATTGGCAAAATGCGAAGAAGCGTATAATACCTGGGAGGAAGCGCTGCCTCATCTGAAAACCTTTGTATTTGATACCTGCCACGCAGAAGCAAACTGGAATATGAAGAATTTTGTGGCAGATCAGATTGAACTGATTCGTCGCCAGGTTGGTGATAAGAAAGTACTTTTGGCTTTATCCGGTGGTGTAGACAGTTCCGTTGTGGCTGCTCTTTTAATTAAGGCAATCGGCAAACAGCTTGTTTGCGTTCATGTAAATCATGGCCTGATGAGAAAAGGTGAGTCTGAGAGTGTTATTGAAGTATTTAAGAATCAGATGGATGCAAATCTGATTTATGTAGATGCCACAGAGCGTTATCTGACTAAATTAGACGGCGTAGCAGATCCGGAGCAGAAGAGAAAGATTATTGGCGCTGAATTTATTCGTATTTTTGAAGAAGAGGCAAGAAAGCTCGAAGGTATTGAATTTTTAGGTCAGGGAACGATTTATCCGGATATTGTAGAGAGTGGAACTAAAACTGCAAAAATGGTAAAATCTCATCATAACGTAGGCGGACTGCCGGAGGATCTGCAGTTTAAGCTGGTTGAGCCTCTGCGTCAGCTCTTTAAGGATGAGGTGCGTCAGTGCGGACTGGAGCTGGGACTGCCGGATGAGATGGTATTTCGTCAGCCGTTCCCGGGTCCGGGCCTTGGAGTTCGCTGTCTGGGAGCAATTACAAGAGAGCGTCTGGAAGCAGTGCGCGAGGCTGACGCGATCCTGCGAGAGGAGTTTAAGATTGCGGGACTGGATAAAAAGGTATGGCAGTATTTCACAGTTGTCCCGGACTTTAAGTCTGTTGGTGTTCGCGACAATGCAAGATGCTTTGAATATCCTGTTATTATCCGTGCAGTGAATACGATTGACGCCATGAGCGCAAGCATTGAGCAGATTGATTGGCCAGTTCTGCTGAAGATTACAGATCGTATCTTGAAAGAGGTTAAGAATGTAAATCGTGTTTGTTACGATCTGAGCCCGAAGCCTACGGCTACGATTGAATGGGAATAAGCAAAAAGTGGATATGAGGGCCCGCAACCCCTTGAAAATACTAGCCTTTTTGATTTTCAAATTCCCCATTTGATAGCAGATTGATAGCACTCGTCAAATCCCGATTTATTGAGTTTGAAAAGAAAAATCGGGTGGCTTGCGAGTAGCCTGAAAATCCTCATCTTTTTATTCATAAGTAAAAGGTCTAACTGATTTTTGTTGATCAGTTAGACCTTTTTTATTTTGCGCTCATTTATCTGAATTATCTGATTTTGCGCAACAAACGGCCTCTCCCGTGGCCTACAAGTGAGAGGGTCAGAACAGACCCTCCGGCGGCATCTTGGCGTGGATCTGGCTGCTGTCGTACTCCGGGTAGTGGTAACGCCAGCGGTCGTACTCCTCCTGGGAGATCTCTGCGGCCTCCAACTTGGCGGCCTGTTCCCGCCAGGTCCAGAGCATTTCATGCAGCTGGGCGGCGTCCTTGTTCTTCCGAACATCGACCTTCAAGCAGATCTCTCCATCCAGATCACTGACTTTCAGCCCGTAGTTGTCCTCCAGGGTAAACAGCGTATGCATCAGCCCTACATAGGAGTCTATGTCCGGGACGGAAAGTGCATGGGGCGAGACATCCAGCACCTCAGCCAGGGCAGCAGTCAGGTCTGCCTTTGGGGTTCTTGATCCTGTTTCGTACTGTGCAAGGCGCACATCAGCAGACTTCTCCGGGAAGCCCAGTGACATGCCGAGATATTTTTGTGTCATCCCCCGCAGGAGACGGAAAAAGTGAATTCGTTCACCAATCGCCATGTAACCAACTCCAGTCTATGATCGTTCTTATTCGAAAACATAGCATATTTGTTTAGTTTTGTCAAGATAATCTAAGCAAATTTATTTAATAATATTTCTTTCAAAACGCTTGAACTAAGCTTATATGTATAGTGCCATAAGAATACTAAGCAAACAAGCTTAGATAATGAAGCGCAAAAAATATTACGCCAGCTTTTTAGTTATACAACTGAGAAAAAAGTGGCAGTAGCAAGTGAGGAGGTCTTTATGAAAAACAAAATCAGCAGGCAGAAACGATCAACAAAGAAAGGAAGGTATTTACTATGGCTAATCAGATTTTTATGCGTGTCAACGAAGTGGCAGAGGAGTTGGGGATCTCCATCCCCTTTGCCTATAGGATCATTCGACAGATGAATGAGGAACTGGCTAAAACCGGCTGCATCACCATTGCCGGGCGAATTGACCGAAAGTTTTTCCACGAGAAATTCTATGGTACAAGATCTGAGACAGAAAGGAAGGAGAAATAATTATGGCAGCGTTCAAAAATAAGGACAATGGCACCTGGTATGTTCAATTCCGCTACACCGATTGGAAGGGTGAACGCCAGCAGAAGCTCAAGCGCGGCTTTGCCACCAAGCGAGAAGCGCTGGAATGGGAACGGGAGTTCCTGATGGAAAAACAGGCTGATGTGAACATGACCTTTGAGAGTTTTGTTGCTCTCTATGAGAAGGACATTAAACCCAAGCTGAAACTCAATACCTGGCTTACCAAGGAGAGTATCATCAAGAAAAAGATCCTCCCCTATTTTGCAAATCGAAAACTTTCGGAAATCACGGCAAAGGACATTATCCGTTGGCAAAATGAAATCCGGGAGTTGAGGGACTGCCATGGCAAACCTCTGTCGAAAACTTACCTGAAGACAGTTCACAATCAACTTAGTGCCATTTTCAACCATGCTGCCCGATTTTACGGTCTGAATATCAACCCAGCCCGCCAGGCAGGAAATATGGGGGCGGAGGAACGAAAGGAGATGCTGTTCTGGACCCGAGAGGAGTACACCAGATTTTCCGAAGCTATGATGGACAAGCCGTTGTCCTTCTACGCCTTTGAGGTATTGTACTGGTGCGGTGTCCGTGAGGGAGAGCTGCTGGCCCTGACCCCAGCAGATTTTGACTTTGAAAAGCGCACCGTTTCCATCAATAAGTCTTACCAGCGGCTCAATAAGCAGGATGTGATCACTACGCCTAAAACACCCAAGAGTAACCGCGTGATCCAGATGCCGCAGTTCCTCTGTGATGAGTTGCAGGACTACCTCAAGCAGCTCTATGGAGTGGAGCCGGACAGCCGGATGTTCCCCATCAGCAAAAGCTATCTCCACCGAGAAATGGACCGTGGCTGCAAGCAAACGGGGGTGAAAAGGATTCGCATACACGATTTGCGACACAGCCACATCAGTTTGTTGATTGACATGGGCTTTACTGCCCTGGCTATTGCAGAGCGTGTGGGGCATGAGAGTATCGACATCACCTACCGATATGCCCATCTGTTCCCCACCCGACAGGTGGAGATGGCTAACAAGTTGGATTCACTGAAAAATGAGAAGGGGGTGTAAGAAGATGTCCAAGAAGAACTATGACAACCACAACCGCTGGAGAAACAAGACGGTGGCTTTCCGAGTGTCGGCGGAAGAGGATCTCCAACTGGAAACATTGGTGAAACTCACCGGCCTGACCAAGCAGGATTACATTATCCGGCGGCTATTGGAGCGAGATGTGGTGGTGCAGGGCAACCCAAAGGTTTACAAAGCCCTGCGGGATCAGTTGTCTGCCGTGCTGGACGAGCTGCGCCGGATCGAAGCCGGGCAAAGCGTGAACGACGAGCTGCTGGATACTATCCGAATGATCACAACCATTATGAACGGGATGCAGGAGGAATTCGCCTATGACCGATGAGAAAAAGAAAATGACCGCCCAGGGTTCATCTGTTGGCGCAGATAATGGGCAGTCAATCTCTCAAATCACTGAAAATAGTATACCCACTTCCGGGCAAAAAAGCAACGATGAAATTGTAAACTCCCAGGACAGTCTGGAAGAAATGTACCGCAAGATACAACGCATGACAGACCCCCGATACCTGCATACACTCACAATGACAGAGCTGTTCCAAACCACCTATAAGAGTAGGCCACCAGTGGTGGAAGGTCTGCTTTACGCAGGGGCATATATCCTTGCCGGAGCGCCCAAAATCGGTAAGTCCTTCCTGGTGGCTCAGATTGCCTACCATGTCAGTACCGGGCAGGATTTGTGGGGATATAAAGTCCATCAGGGGACGGTACTTTACCTTGCGCTGGAAGATGATTTTCAGCGTATCCAGAGCCGGATGTTTATGATGTACGGCGTGAACGATACCCCCAACCTCCACTTCGCCACCGCCGCCGGAAAGATTGGGAATGGGTTGGATGAACAGCTGAAGAATTTCGTGCAGGAGCACCCGGACACCAATCTCATCATCATTGATACTATGCAGAAGATCCGTGAGGTAGGTGGTGAAGCGTACAGTTATGCCAGCGACTATGAAATCATCGGCAGAATCAAGCAGTTTGCTGATCGGCACGGTATCTGTGTTCTGACCGTCCATCACACCCGAAAGCAGCAGGCAGACGATTCCTTTGAGACGATTTCCGGCACCACGGGGCTGCTGGGCTGTGCAGATGGTTCGCTGCTGATGCAGAAGAAAAAACGCACGGAACTGGACGCTACCATCAAAGTTGTAGGGCGGGATCAGCCGGATCAGATCCTCTACTTGAAGAAGGACCCGCAGACCCAGATCTGGAATCTGGAACGCATGGAAAACGAGCTGTATAAAGAACCGCCGGACCCAGTGCTGGATGCAGTTGCAAAGTTGGTTTCCGCCGAGTGCCGGGAGTGGATTGGCTCTCCATCCGAACTGGTCGAAGCCATCCAAACGGGAATGGCCTCCAACGCCCTCACTAAGTACCTGAATGTCAAGGCAGGCAGGCTGCTGGAGGAATACCATGTTGGCTATGAAAATAAGGCCAAACATTCCGGTCGGCAAGTGAAATTGACCTACATGCTGGTAGAATCAACCGCCTGTGAAGTAACCGAAGAATAAGGGGCGCGACGATAGCGACGGTCGCGACGGTGAAAATGATACCGTCAAAAACACCGTCGCTATCGTCGCAACCGTCGCAGAAAGGAAATGAATATGAAAAGTGTACAAATCCCCTATGACCTTTTTGTAGCTTTGGTGGAGTATCATCTGGCCTATGACGATGATTATGCCGAGGAAATTCATCAGGGGCTGGAGCAAAAGTTAGATGCGATGGTGCGGCATGGACTATATGCAAAATATAAGACTGCGCCCACCGCAGAAGAGCGGAAACAGGCTCGGCAGGAGTATCTGGACAAGCGTGGAGTGTTCCCGGATTTTCGATGGTAATAGGTGCTTACTTTCATACTAATCTCGCAGATGAAATTAGCACCAAAGTCAATCTTCTCCCTGTTGGCTTGAACAGGAGCGTGACACGCTCCTGTTTTTTTCTGGCAAAAGGAATGGCTGACGGCAGTTTGGGTAAAGAAATTCAGCTAAAAAGTATCTCGGATGAGGTGGTGTTTTGCCACCCCATTATCCCAAAAGGTACCCCATTTTAGGGTGCCCCAAAATCACCATAGTATGTCGCGTTTCACGACACACCATGCAAAAAAGCAGAACACAGGATGCGGAGTAAAAGAGAACGATAGGTAGGCATTTTGCCCACACATCTATCGAGGGCTACTGTGTTTTACGGCAGCCATCAGGCAATAAGGGGGGAACGATTTGTTCCAGGGCATCTGAAAGGGAACGGCGCTTTGGCGTACCCTTTCAAAGCGTTCGCAGAACGCGCAGCCACAGAATGAAATTCTGTGTTCAAAAGGGGCTTGGGGGCGCTGCCCTCAACAAGCAGACGGCAGGAAATGTGAGTGTGTATTAACACTCGCATTGCTTGCCGGATTTGTGTGTGGATAGCCACACGCATTGCTTGCCAGATTCTAAAATTAACGAAACAGACCTTGTGCCTCTGCGGAAAATCAACCGAAATTTAAGTATTAGGAGGTAACGACTATGAGAAAGATTTTGTCCTGTGAGTTCAACCCGGACACGGCCTGCGTGGAGCTGCGCCTGGATGACGGGACGCTGCTTCCCATTGACTGCACCGCCGTGGAGAATGAGGTGGCGAACAGTATGTACCAGCGGTCGGAGCTGGACTGGCTGATCTATAACGATCCGCTGGCCTATGCTGAGCTGATTTTGAATGGTGACCCAGAACTATATCTCAAGGCTGTGACAAAGAAAGCCCGTTAAATTGACGGAAGAGAAGATAACTGAAAGTTGAGTTTTTCACGAAAATGTGATAAAATAAATCCAAGCATTTCTTGCTTTGGAGGAACTAAAATGGCGATTTGTTATGATCGGTTATTTCATTTGATGATTGATAAAAAGATAAGCAATGCACAGCTAAAAGAGCGGGCCGGTTTTAGTGCCAATATTATCACCCGCCTAAAGCGAAACGAGTATGTTTCCATCGAAAGTGTAGAACGGATTTGCCGCGTGATGGAGTGCGGCGTGGACGATATTCTGGAGTTTGTTCCAGAGGAAAAGGAAGGAAAAGAATCATGAGCTTGAGTGCCAATGTAAGTGAAAAAGCCGCCCTGATCTGGACAATCGCAGATAAATTAACAGGGGTATATAAGCCCCATGAATATGGCGAAGTGATCCTGCCCCTCACGGTGATCCGCCGCTTCGACTGTATCCTGGCCGACACCAAGGATGCGGTGCTGGAGAAGTACGAAGCCGTGAAGAATCTCCCCATGCGGGATGTGCTGCTGCGCAATGCCTCCGGCAAGGCATTTTACAACACCAGCAAGTTCACCTTTGAGCGGTTGCTGGATGACCCGGAAAACATCGAGGCCAACTTCCGGGACTATCTGAACGGTTTTTCAGAGAATGTCCAGGACATTCTGGAAAAGTTCAAGTTTGACGGACAGATCACCACCATGGCCAACAAAGGTATCCTCTACATCGTCATCAAAGAATTTACTTCTCCTAAGGCAAATCTGCACCCGGATGTGATTTCCAATCTGGAGATGGGCTACATCTTTGAGGAGATCATCCGCCGGTTTTCTGAATCCCACAACGAGGACGCCGGGCAGCACTACACTCCCAGAGAAGTGATCCAACTGATGGTCAATATCCTGTTCTACGATGACAATGACATTCTCTCCGGCAACAATGTGGCCAAGACCATCTATGACCCGGCCTGTGGTACCGGCGGTATGCTGTCAGTGGCAGAGGAATATCTGCACCAGCTCAATGCCTCCACCGAACTGATGGCCTTTGGACAGGAGCTGAACGATCAGACCTTTGCTATCTGCAAGGCGGATATGCTCATCAAGGGCAACAATGCCGACTTCATCAAGGACGGCAACACTCTGTCCGACGACCAGTTCGAGAGCCAGACCTTCGACTATGTGCTGTCCAATCCGCCCTTCGGCCGGGAGTGGAAGAATGAAAAAGCGGCGGTGGAAGCCGAGTCCAAGAGGGGTTTTGCCGGACGGTTTGGCCCTGGTCTGCCTGCGGCCAGCGACGGTCAGATGCTGTTCCTGCTCACTGCCATTTCCAAAATGAAGGAACCTAAGGACGGCGGCAGCCGCATTGCCATCATTCACAACGGCTCTCCCCTCTTTACCGGCGACGCCGGCAGCGGCCCTTCCGAGATTCGCAAGTACATTCTGGAAAATGACCTTCTGGAGGCTATCATCGCCCTGCCAAACGATATTTTCTATAATACCGGCATTGCCACCTATATTTGGGTGCTGTCCAATAAGAAGGCCGGAACTAAGCGAGAGGGCAAGGTACAGCTCATCAACGCCAACGGCCTATACGAAAAGCGCCGCAAGGCTCTGGGCAACAAGCGCAACGACATCCCGGAGAGAGCCATCACGGAGATTACCCGGCTGTACGGCGACTTTGTGGAGAGTGAGATCAGCAAAATTTTTGACACTGCCGACTTTGGCTATACCAAAATCACCGTGGAGCGCCCTCTGAAGGACGAAAACGGCCAGCTGATTTTGAAGAAGGGCAAGCCCCAGCCGGACACCGCCCTGCGGGATACGGAAAATGTGCCGCTGAAAGAGGACATCCAGACCTACTTCGAGCGGGAAGTGCTGCCCTTTGCGCCGGACGCCTGGATCGATGAGAAGAAGTCCAAGGTGGGCTACGAGATTCCCTTCACCCGGTATTTTTACAAGTACGAAGCCCCCAAGCCCTCGGCGGAGATCATGCAGGAGATCCTGGCCATTGAAGCGGAGTTGGACGGCGCTCTGGCGGAGGTGTTTGGGGCATGAGGGAGATGAAGGCCAGCGGGATTGAGTGGATTGGGGAGATTCCGGTTGATTGGGAAGTTTCGAGAATAAAGCAGTTGTTTTCAGAAGTAAATGACCGATGCGAAAATAGTGAAAATTATACTCTGCTTTCTGTATCTGAATATTATGGAGTTGCTCTCAAAAGTGAAAGAATAAGCGACGATGATATGCTAACTCACGCGGAGACCCTTGATGGGTATAAAATCTGCAAAGAAAATGATTTGGTAATGAACATTATGTTGGCGTGGAAAAGGGCTATGGGCGTGAGCGAATATACTGGGATTGTTAGCCCAGCCTATTGCATCTATCGGGGAAAGCAAAATATGTGTGCTAAATATTTTCATTACCTGTTTCGCACAGATATGTATGCAAATCTATTTAAACAATATTCAACTGGCATTATTGATTCTCGATTAAGATTGTATCCCGATAAATTTTTTGCTCTTAAGTGCCAAGTACCACCCGTAGATACGCAACACCGTATTGCCGACTACCTAGACCGCAAGTGCAGCCAGATTGATGCCATCATTGCCCGGCAGCAGGAAGTGATCGAGAAGCTAAAAGCCTATAAGCTGTACGTTATCACCGAAGCCGTCACAAAAGGTCTGAATCCTGGTGTACCCATGAAGGACAGCGGGGTGGAATGGATTGGGGAGATTCCGGAGCATTGGGTACTTAATAAATTAAAGTATCTTTCACTCGACATTGGGGATGGGATACATGCAACTCCGACATACGATGAGGATGGAAACGTTTATTTTGTAAATGGAAACAATATAGGGGAAGAATACTTAGTTTTTAAGGAAGATACCAACACAATTAGCGATACAGAATATGCTTCATATAAGCTGCCACTTCTGACAGAAAATACAGTGTTTGTTACTCTTAATGGAGCAACATACGGTAAAACATCATTTTATCATGGCGAAAAAATATTGTTAGGAAAAAGTGCTGGTTTTATTACGCTCAAGCCAACCGAAAGCAGAGAATTTGTTCGATACTACCTTCATAGCTATACCGCAAAACTTGTTATGGACCTGAGTCTGTTGGGGTCTACTATAGCTAATTTATCGTTACGTACTCTACGCGATTTTGTGATTCCATATCCACCGAGAGAGGAACAAATAAAAATTGTTCTTTATTTGAGCAAAAGAATAAGCGGCATAGATGCAGCTGTTTCTAAAAAGGAAAAAATCGTTCGTGAACTTACTGATTATAAAAAATCTCTTATTTATGAGGTCGTGACCGGAAAGAAAAAGGTGTAAAATGGTTGATCGTTTACTTGAAGATCTAGAAAAATCATTAGATAACGACTGCTATTTTGCGGCTTTATCATTGGCGCTTGCGCTTCCTGATATATGTGGGAGAGCACAATATCCGGAGTTGTCTTCCAGTTCCAAGAAACGATATATCCAGTGGTACGATGAATATATTGGGCAGTACGAAAGACCGCCTAAACAAAGTGAAAATGATGAAGATATGCCCTATTTAAGTGGAGAGGTAATTTATCAACTCCGTTGTTCTTTATTACATCAAGGTGTTCCGGATATTGACAAAGGAAATATTAAAGCCCAAGAAAATAAAATTGATCATTTTTCATTGGTTGTGGAAAAGAAAAAAGATTTTGATATTTATAGTGATGCTGCAAGTGTGTGTTGGAATAATGCTTCTCCAAATAAATATCGAAGCTACCGAATAAATGTTAGACGATTTTGCCTGATTGTTAGCCGTATAGTGAAAAGTTACTACGAAGATAACAAAGATAAGTTTGACTTTATGAATTGTAATGTGATTGATTGGGATGCAGTAACCGAGAAGATGTATCGGCTTAGTCATCCTTATGAGGAGGTATAATCATGCCCGACTTCGACTACAAGGAAAAACGCTTTGAGCAGGATATTGAGGAATACCTTTTGACCCACGGCGGTTATCAGAAGGGCAACCCCGCCGCCTTTAACCGGGAAAAGGCACTGGATACCGGCACGTTCCTCTCCTTCATCCGTACCAGTCAGCCCAAGCAGTGGGAGCGGTTTGAGAAAATCTATGGCACCGACAGTGAGCGGCAGCTCATCGACCGTTTTTGTCGGGAAGTGAAGCTGGTGGGTCTGCTGAAAGTGCTGCGCCAGGGGTTTACCGACCGGGGCATCAAGTTCCGGGCCGTGTTCTGGAAGCCGGAGACCTCCATCAACGAAACTAGCCAGGCCCAGTATGCCGCCAATGTCCTCCACTGCACCCGGCAGCTCCACTACTCCCTGAGCAATGAAAACAGCATTGACATTGTCCTGTTTCTCAACGGCATCCCGGTGGTGTCCATGGAGCTGAAATGCCAGTTCACCGGGCAGGACGCCGCCAACGCTATCCAGCAGTACAAGTTCGACCGAGCGGGCAAGGATGCTATTTTCGAGTTCAAAAATCGGGTGCTGGTCCACTTTGCCGTGGATCTGACTAATGTGTATATGACCACCCGGCTGGAGGGGCCAAAAACCTATTTTCTGCCCTTCAACCAGGGCAGCAACGGAGCCGGAAATGTGGGCGGCAAGGGTAATCCCATAAACCCGGACGGCTATGACACCGCCTACCTGTGGGAGAATGTGCTGTGCAAGGACCGCCTGCTGGAAATCTTACACAAATACCTTCACTTGCAGCAGGAGAAGGACGAAAAAACCGGCGAGGTGAAGTCCGAGCGGATGATCTTCCCCCGGTACCACCAGCTGGATGTGGTGACCAAGCTGCTGGCCGATGTAAAGGCTAACGGCTCCGGCAAGAACTATCTCATTCAGCACAGCGCCGGTTCCGGCAAGTCTAACTCCATTGCCTGGCTGGCTCACCGGCTCACCGGCCTGCACGATGACCACGACGAGAAAATCTTCCAGTCTGTCATCATCGTTACCGACCGCCGGGTGCTGGATAGTCAACTGCAAACCACCGTCTATCAGTTCGACCATGTGGCGGGCGTGGTGCAGAAGATCGACAAGAACGCCCAGCAACTCCGGGAGGCCATTGAGGCCGGGACGGGTATCATCATCACTACCCTCCAGAAGTTCCCGGTTATCTACAAAGAAGTGCGCTCTGGCAATAAGCGATTTGCAGTCATTGTGGACGAAGCCCATTCCTCCCAGACCGGCGATGCCGCCCGCAAGCTGAAACGGGCGCTGGCCGATACCGAGAAAGTTCTGGAGGAGTACGCCAAAGAGGAGTATGAGGAGGAAGCCAAGCGTAAGGACGATGAGGACAAGCTGCTGGATGAACTGGCTGCCCAGGGTGTCCATGAAAACCTGTCCTTCTTCGCCTTCACCGCAACCCCTAAGGACAAAACGCTGCAAATGTTTGGACAGCGGGATGAGAATGGCAAATACCATCCCTTCCATGTGTACTCCATGCGGCAGGCCATCGAGGAAGGCTTTATTCTGGATGTGCTGCAAAACTACATGACCTATAACATGTACTACAAGATTGCCAAGGCCATCCCCGACGACCCGGAGCTGGATACCGCCGCTGGTGTGCGTGCTATTCGCCAGTTTGAGACGCTGCACCCCCACAACATCTCTCAGAAAACGGCTATCATGCTGGAGCAGTTCCGCAGCGTGACCCGGCACAAGATTGGCGGCAAGGCCAAGGCCATGATCGTGACGCCCTCCCGGCTCCATGCGGTGCGCTACTTGTTGGAGTTCAAGCGGCAGATCAAAGAGAAGGGATACACCGACCTGGATGTGCTGGTGGCCTTCTCCGGAGAGGTAGAGGACAACGGGGAGACCTATACCGAGGAGAAGCTGAACAAAACAAAATCCGGCGAGACCATCAAAGAGAAGGCTCTGCCTGAGGCATTCCATACGGACGAATATGGGATGCTGATTGTGGCAGAAAAGTATCAGACCGGCTTTGATGAGCCGTTGTTGCACACCATGTTTGTGGACAAGAAGCTGTCCGGCGTGAAGGCTGTCCAGACCCTTTCCCGGTTGAATCGTACCATGCGGGGCAAGAAGGATACTTTCGTTCTGGATTTCGTGAACTCTGCCGAGGACATCCGAAAAGCCTTTGAGCCGTACTATGAGGAGACTGTTCTGGAGGAAGAGACCGATCCCAACGTGGTGTACGATCTGAAGAACACCCTGGACGAGTACCGGGTGTATCAGCAGATAGAGATCGACCGGTTTGCGGAGATTTTCTATTCCTCCAAGGAGCAGTCCGGCGGCGATTTGGGCAAACTCCAGGGCACCATTCGCCCGGCGCTGGATCGTTTCGAGGCACTGGAGGAAGAAAAGCAGGAGCTGTTCAAGTCCACTCTAGCCCGATTCAACCGCATCTATGCCTTCGTCACGCAGGTCTGCCGCTTGTTTGATAAAGATATCCACAAGTTCAGTGTATATGCAAAATTCCTCTATACCATGCTACCCAAAGGCGGGCGGGATAAGGTCTATGTGGATGACAAGGTGTTGCTGGAGTATTACCGTTTGGAAAAGGACTTCGATGGCGGAATCCAACTGGAGAGCGCCCCGGAGGGTTTCCGCCCAATTACCGGCGAGGCTGGCCGCAAAGAGAAGAAGCGTGATCCGCTGACGGTTATCATTGACAAAATCAATGAGAAGTACGGCACCAACTTCACCGAGATGGATAAGGTCCTGCTTCAGATGGAGAACGACTACGCCGCCCAGGATAAGTGGCACAGCTATGCCCAGAATAACGACCGCAAGACCTTTATGCTACTGTTCGAGAAGGACTTCCCCAACATGGCTGCCGCCCGTTATGAGCAGAATGAGGACTTCTTTGTGAAGATGTTCTCTAATCCGGATATGATGCGGCAGGTGATGGAGACGGTGGGTACGGTGTTGTATGAGCGGCTGAGAACGGAATGATTATCTTATTTCTGATGTGAGGTGGAAGTAACTTATTGGAGTTGGGAGAAAGATTGGTGAAACAACTTTTATGTCTGGATACAGATATTGAACACTTTCCGTCAGATAATGATTCCCGATTAGATCTGATATGGAGGTAGAGAATAAATGACAAATTATGAAACGCTTCAGAAGATATGTGAGAGGGCAAAAGAAAATATTGATTTACTTAACTCTTCTGGAGAACTTAATGCTTTGAGTAAATGCATTGCTTTTAGTGATGATCTACATGAATGGATATCTCATTGTGATAATCTGAAAGACTATATTTTGGTTAAGGAAGCCGAAACCGAATGTGTAAACTCAATTTATATGTGCGCCCAAGGCTTTTATAAGGAAGCAATTATGACTATGCGGCAGTTTTTTGAACATATGTTATTTGCTCTCTTGTTGTCAAGTAACGATTATAGATATAGACTTTGGCAAATAGGACAATATGATATGTCCTGGACACAAATTGTAGATGATCAGAATGGAATATTCGGAAAAAGTTTTATCACTGTATATGCAAAAGATTTAGATGAGACACGGAGTGTAGAACTTCTCACAATTGCTAAGAATGTGTATAGAGAATGTTCAGAGTATGTGCATGGTAATTTTGAAAAACTAAGCACACTTCCGGAAAATCTTTTGTTTGACAAAGAGGCAGTTAAGCGTTATATAAAATATTTTGAAAGCATACAATATCTTATTTGCATGGCGCTATTTATCAGATATAGACATATATTCGATATAGGGGAGACAATCGTTACTCTTGAGTCAATAATTTCAGATAATTTGGGAACATTGTCTGAAGTACGGCAATTGCTTTCCCGTGAAGGAGCAAACTAATATGAATGAATTGATTTTTAGAACTGAAGAATTAACTAATACCCAAATAGCTGAGCTATACGTAGCATCCGAATATGAACAGGGCATTATAGATAAGCTTAAGGCACCGTCACCTGTTCTACTGATTGGAAGTAGAGGTGTTGGCAAATCTTTTTTGTTTAAAATGAGCGAAATTCAAATGCTTCAAGAATTCGTTGAGAACAAAGTTTTGCCAGTATTCCTGACATTTAGAAAATCCTCATTATTAAGGACAGCAAACCCTGAACAGTTTCATAGCTGGATGCTTAGTCGAATTTGTTCTGAGGTACTTAGGGCATTGAAAAAAACAGGAAAACTTTCCCCCATATCTGGTGGATTGTCATTGTTGGCCGGCGAAGATTCTGTGGAGTCAAGCAAAATTGATGATATTGCAAAAGCGTTTGAAGAGTCTTGGCGAACACCGGGAGAACTAATCGATATTGATAAGATCCCCACCTTAGATGATTTCCTTAATACAGTAGAGGATTTATGTGAAGAGTTAGATATTTCGCGAATTGTTTTGTTTATTGATGAAGCAGCACATGTGTTTTTGCCGCAGCAACAAAGAGAATTCTTTACCTTATTTAGGGATCTAAGATCCCCATATATTAAATGTAATGCAGCGGTATATCCGGGAGTAACGGTTTATGGGGAAATATTTGAACCAGTGCATGATGCCGTTACAATATCTTTAGTTAGAAATATAAATGATCCAAACTATATATCTATCATGAAGCAAATGGTGTTAAAACAAATTCACGATAGTACTTTAGCGGCCAACCTTTCAAGACGTGGAGAAAATTTTACTTTACTTGCGTATGCAGCATCCGGAAATCCTCGGTATCTTTTAACAAGCATCTCTATGGCAGAAAGAATGGATTCAACATCAGTTAACCAAGTTTTTAGAGATTATTATCGAGAAAAACTGTGGGCAGAACACACCAAACTGTCAGAACGATATCCTGGATATAAGGAATTTATTGCGTGGGGGCGCGACTTCCTTGAAACCATAGTTCTTCCTGAATTAAAAAAGAAAAACGATGATTTCATTGAGAATGAAAGCGGCAAAGGTACAACAGCATATTTTTGGGTTCATAATAATGCTCCACATGAGGTTAAAGAAGCACTGAGAATACTTGAATATTCTGGCTTGATTTATGAAGATGCCACTGGAATGCGTGCGACACGCAGTGAAATAGGAACCAGATACATGATAAATCTAGGCTGCTTGCTGGCAAAAGAAGCAACTCCGACTGCGACAGGTATGAAAATAATTAAATCATCAGATATTCGAAGAATGAGCGAATATGGTGCTAATTACCCCGCGTATCAAAGTATTAAAGGCAAAATTGTTGGAACAGAAACGGATGCACTCAAAGAGCAACTGGATAAAGCCATAGATTTGCTTGAGCTAACCGATTGGCAAAAACAAAAGATGCATGAAATTTCAATTAATACCATTGGAGAGTTAATTTCTGCTCCAGAAGAGAAGTTAAAACAGGCAAGATATATAGCAGATGTGAGAGCCAGAACAATTAAAAATGCTGGAATCGCTGCTGTATGCGAATATCTGCTAGGATAGTCATATAGTTTAAATACAATAATTATTCAGAGCAAAATCAATATGTGAGCATTACTTCTGGAAAAGCCAATAAAACTATGATATAATACTCCTAAGCCATCCAATCACCCATCTCAAGCAAAAACCCTGATAGGATGGCCTGGATAGATTTTTGATAGCAAAAGTCCAAATAGACCTTAGGATAAGGATAATCTGTATCAAATAAAACCACGACGAATTAAATCCTCTATACAAAAAAGTTTAGAAATGGATTTAACTCGGCGAATGGGAATAAACAAAAATGCTTAGCAAACCAAGCGTTTATGCGGGTTTGCAGCACTTTTAAAAGTCTTTTGATAACAATTTGATAACGGTTGCATGAGAACCATTATTCTTGTAATCCAGTGGTTTTTGGGTTAGAGAATGATTGACAGGTGGTTGTGCAACAAATAAATCCATATTATAAACGAAGCCCTTAGCTGTGGGTATAAAACTCATGGCTAAGGGCTTTTTGTCGCTATTTTTTGGAGGGGGTTTTCTTTTTCTTTGGTGCAGGAAGTTCATCGTACATAGACAGAAACAGGTTGCAAAGAAATTCTCTGCTGTCAACATCATCGACTAAAAGCATTTCCTTTGCTCCCTCATAGGGTAATTCGTAAGTTGCTGTCGGCATAAGGGAAATGGCAGAGGATACGGGTTTTACAAGTAAGCGGTCATCGTAAATACCGCCAACGATTTTGTCACGGTAGTAGAGAATGTACTCGCCCATCATTGCCCGATAGGAGATGCTGTCCAAATCGGATAGTTGTTCTAATACAAAGGTTAAATAATCTTTACTTGACGCCATAGTACACCTGCTTTCAATCATCGGTTTTGAGTTTGTCTTTGAAGGCTTCAACCATAGCGGCACTAAGTTCCTGCGAAGGAACTTTCGCCCAAATTTGCGTGGTATCAAATTCCGGGTAATGGTAACGCCACTCATCGTATTTGTCTTTACTGATTTCTTCAGAAGATAGCTTGTCAGCCTGCTCTTTCCAGGCGTACAGCATTTTCCGGAGTTCGTGAGCGTCTTTGCCTTTGGAAGTATCCACTTTCAGACAGATTTCTCCGTCTGCTGATTCACTGACAGTCAGACCGTACAAATCTTCAAGGGTAAATAAAGTGTGCATCAGTCCGATATAGCTGTCAATATCAGGCACATCGAGGGCATGAGGAGAAACATCAAGAGCCTGTGCCAGTGCAGCAGTAAGTTCTGCCTTCGGTTTTCTTGTTCCAGTTTCGTATTGTGCTAAACGTACATCGGCACTTCGCTCAGGAAAGCCGACAATCGTACCAAGATATTTCTGTGTCATCCCACGCAGAATGCGAAAAAAATGTATTCTTTCTCCAATCGCCATAACGTGTCCACTCCTTGTATGTATTTTACAATGAGTATAGCAGATATGTTTAAGAGAAGTCAAGATAATACAAAACAAAAAAGTTTAATGTTTTCCGAAAAGCCACTTGACACAAACAAATATGCTTAGTATAATAAATCCAAAATTAAGCAAATAAGTTTAATGAAAACAAAATGACCGTCCGAACAGTATAAACCGCCAAGAACTTGCCAGACAGCAAGCAAGCGCCTGATCTACTACGGTATATCGGGACAGCACAGTGCCGAACAGGGAATACCTGCTGGAACTTCATTCGGATAGAACGGCAATAAAAACGAAAGAAAGGGTTGATTATATGAAAAACAGATTTATTTGTGCCGAAGAAGTGGCACAGGAACTAAGCGTATCAAAGCCTTATGCCTATAAGTTAATTCGACAGTTGAATGAGGAATTGAAAGAAAAGGGCTTTATTACGATTGCGGGGCGTGTGAACCGCCAGTATTTCTATGAAAGGCTCTACGGAGCAGGAAAGGGGGACGAATAATGCCGGTATTCAAAAACGAGGACAATGGAACATGGTATGTGATGGCGAGGTATGTAAACTGGAAAGGCGAGCGTAAGCAGAAATGCAAGCGTGGCTTTGCTACCAAGAAAGAAGCACAGGAATGGGAGCGAATGTTCCAGTTGCAGAACTCTTCGGATATGGATATGAGTTTTGAAGCCTTTACCGAACTGTATATCCGGGATATGAAAAGCCGTCTGAAGGAGAACACATGGCTGACAAAAGAGCATATCATCCGCACGAAGATTTTACCTTATTTCGGCAAGCTGAAAATCAGCGAGATTTCTACAAAAGAGGTTATCGCATGGCAGAATGAAATGCTTGCCTATCGGGATGAGAAGAAAAAGCCATATTCACAGACCTATCTGAAAACACTGCACAATCAGTTGTCTGCTATCTTCAATCATGCGGTGCGGTATTATGAACTGCGTTCCAATCCTGCCGCCAAGGTGGGAAATATGGGAAGTGAGGAACATAAGGAAATGCTGTTCTGGACGAAAGAAGAATATAAGAAATTCTCATTCGAGATGATGGACAAGCCTGTTTCCTTTTACGCTTTTGAAATGCTTTACTGGTGCGGTATCCGGGAGGGAGAACTGCTGGCACTGACTGCCGCTGACTTCGATTTTGAAAAAGAAACGGTCAGAATCAACAAGTCCTATCAACGATTACACGGAGAAGATGTGATTACCACACCGAAAACAAAGAAAAGTAACCGCATTATCAAAATGCCGAAGTTCCTCTGTGAAGAAATGCAGGAGTATTTGCAGATGCTTTACGGACTGAAGAAGAAAGAACGAATCTTCACAGTTACAAAAAGTTATCTTCATCACGAGATGGATAGAGGTGTGAAAGCCGCAGGAGTAAAGCGAATCCGTATTCATGATTTACGACATAGCCACATCAGCCTGCTGATTGATATGGGATTTTCAGCGGTGGCGATTGCAGACCGTGTAGGGCATGAAAGCATTGACATCACTTACCAGTACGCTCATCTGTTCCCGTCAAAGCAGACGGAAATGGCAGATAGATTAGACGATTTAGGGAAAGGAGAGTTTGAAAATGTCAGCTAAGAACATAGATAACAAAAACCGTTGGAGAAACATCACAGTAGGGTTTCGGGTATCGCCCGAAGAAAATGAACTCATCAACAAGGCAGTTGCCTTATCGGGACTGCCAAAGCAGGAATACTGCTACCGCCGTTGCCTGAATCAGGATGTAGTGGTACAGGGAAATCCGAGAGTATTCAAGGCACTCAAAACGGAACTTGCCGCTGTCCTCGCAGAACTAAAGCGGATTGAAGCAGGAAACCGTGTGGATGAAGAACTGCTGAATGTCATTGAACTAATCGCTGTTATTCTGGGCGGTCTGAAAGGAGAGGACGAGGATGGAAAATAAAAAAGAAAAGACTGCCCCGGATGTATCTGTTGGCGCAGATACGGAGCAGCCGATTTCAAAAAAACCTACAAGTAGTATATCCGAGAATGGTGGAAATATCAAGACTTTTGAGGAATTGCAGAGAGAAATGCAGTTGCGATCAGACCCATCCTATCTCCAGACAATTTCCATGAATGAACTGTTTGACACACAGTATCGGAGTAAGCAGCCGTTGATTGACGGACTGCTCTACCCCGGCACTTATATCTTTGCAGGTTCGCCCAAACTGGGAAAGAGTTTTCTGATGGCACAGCTTGCCTATCATGTCAGTACAGGCACACCGCTTTGGAATTATACCACCCGAAAAGGGACGGTGCTGTATCTGGCACTTGAGGATGATTACCGCCGCTTGCAGGAGCGTCTGTACCGGATGTTCGGGACAGAAAGTACCGATAATCTTTACTTCTCAGTTTCTGCCAGTCAGCTTGGAAATGGGCTGGATGAACAGCTTGCAAGATTTGTGGCAGAGCATAAGGATACGAAGCTGATTATTATTGATACGCTTCAGAAAGTGCGTGAGGTTGGCGGCGATAATTACAGTTACGCAAATGATTATCAGATTATGGCAAGACTGAAAAGTTTTGCGGATGCCCACGGACTTTGTTTACTGCTCGTACACCACACAAGAAAGCAGAATGCGGATGATAAGTTTGACATGATTTCCGGGACAAGCGGATTGCTTGGGGCGGCAGACGGAGCGTTTCTTCTTCAGAAAGAAAAACGGACAGGCAATGCCGCAACACTGGAAGTATCGGGCAGAGATCAGCAAGACCAGAAGCTGTATCTTATCCGCAATACAGAAAACTTGTTGTGGGATTTGCAAAAGGCAGAAACAGAATTGTGGAAAGAACCGCCAGAGCCGTTACTGGATGAGATTGCGGAGCTTGTTAGGAAGGACAATCCTTACTGGGAAGGTTCGCCAACAGCACTTGTCACATTGATAAATGTAGACATTCAACCTCATGTTATTACAAGAAAGTTGAATGTTCTTGCAGGACGATTGTATGCGGAGCATGGGATTCTCTTTCGGAGTGAACGTGTCCACGAAGGACGGAAACTAAGGCTCTGGAAAGACAATACAGAAAATGTGTGACAGTACGTGACGGTTGTGACGGTATTTTTGACAGCGGGCGGTATCAAAATAACCGTCACGACTGTCACATACCGTCACGGAAAGGATGGATAAGATGGGAAATGTGCAAATATCACAGGAATTATTTATGCAGTTGATTCGCTTTCACTTAGTTGAAGATGAGAGTTGTGAGAAAGAAATCAAGCAGGGGTTAGAGAAGAAACTGGACAAGATGGTCATGCGTGACCTGTATGGAAAATTCAAAACTGCCCCGACAGAGGAAGAACGGGAACGGGCGAAAAAAGAGTATCTGGACAGACGAGGAGTGCCGGAGAGTTTCCGTTGGTAATTCTTCCTTGATGATAAGCACAGGAGCGTGGCACGCCCCTGTGGATAGTAGACAAGGAGAAACCTGGAAAGGAGAACTATGCAATGAGAGAAGGAAGATTAGGTTATAACTGTGAAAATGGCAGATATGGATTGTTATCAATGGACTTATGGATTGATACGGGATTTCACTGCGGAGAGTGTATGGAAGTTCTGGTGGATGACCAGTGGGTAAAGACCAGAATGGAAATGAATTTGGCGAGAGAATGGTATCTGGTGGGAACACCGTACTGCGGAGATCTAGAGTATGTATGGGCAAGGATACCGGAATAAAGCAGACAGGATAAGCCCGGATACGGGCAAATAAAAAGGGCGGATACGCCCAAGATGAAAAACACAAGCCGAAACATGGGACAGAAAGGCAGCACCTTATAAAGCCCTCGGCGTTTGAGAGCGAAATACACCCATCGCACAAACTTCGTTTATGCTCTGTGTATTTCGCCCTGCCGGGAGCAAACCGCCGACAGGCGGATAGGTTCGTAAACAGGTGCCTATGCACTTACTCACAATAAAGTCGGCGAGAGCCGGGAAAGGAGGATGCTTATAGGCAGACATTCATTTATCAGACAAAGTAAGCTGTCCGAT